>Ga0214544_1005627_pt1 | contig 24060 bp, 13 predicted proteins | sample CNSS3metaG_FD_160074 | JGI IMG/M metagenome (GOLD analysis project Ga0214544, IMG submission 160074) | Root nodule microbial communities from cowpea collected in UCLA plant growth center, Los Angeles, California, USA - CNSS3 | ecosystem: Host-associated > Plants > Roots > Nodule | place: USA... | reverse complement strand
ATTGTACCTATAAATAGGACTCGTCCTATCAGTAATAAGACACACATACAAACAGAAGTTGCTCCCTACTCTCTCATTCTCTATTCTTCCTCTCCTTTGTCTCTCTTATTACCTTTATTTTATAACAAATACAAAGTTTTTATAAAGGTAAAACTTCGCATTATGTAGGACCGGTTTCTCTTGTATATATATAGGGCTACACCTTCATAATGATATGCACTTCATTGTTTCTAACTCTTTCTTGTTGTGTGTGACATAGCTACTGCTTCCTTTGTCGATACTAAACATGGCGGAGTCCATTGAACAAGGAAGCGAAGAAAAGTGGAAGGGGAAGGCCATAGCAGAAGTAAAAGGAGTGCAAGCAGAAAAAGTTTGGCCTCTGTTGGAGGATTTCTTTGGCCTCAGCAAGTGGTATCCCACTCCTCTGTGCATTCCCGTTGAAGGCCTCTCTGGGAAACCAGGGTGCGTGCGTTTCTGCGGTGGTTTCAAGACACCAGTGGATGGTGATGACAAAAAAGCTTTGAACTGGACCAAGCAGAAACTGTTATCCATCGACCCTTCTCAATGGACCTTCACCTATTGTATTGTGGATTCAAACGTTGGGTTTAACTCCTACTTTGCAACTTGGACGGTGAGGCCAACCGCTGAAGGGTGTGAGGTTGAGTGGCGCTATGAAGTTGAACCGGTCGAAGGGTGGAAACTTGAATATCTTGATTCCTTCGTAGACAAAGGCTTGCATGCCATGGCTAAGAACATGGAACAGGGTTTGAAGACCATGGAAGAAGCTCTCGAGTCCCACAAGCTGTGATGCTCCGACACGGTGGTTGGACGCCGCTTCCCGCTCCTCAAGCGGACACGGACGCAGAGGCGCAGCGGACAATGAATTTATTGTTTATTTACATGTTTCGTTTCTTTTTTTGTCCACAAATGTTAGTTGTTAGTATTTTGTCGGTGAAAAACTTCGACTCATAACTTTTCTTTCATTCTTTTCTTACAAATTTGTAGAAGAAGTCGATCCTGTTTGAAATCCAAGTATGAGTCTAAGTTTCACATTTACTATAAATGAAAAAGTAGAGCATTATATAAGAATAAAGACAAATAAATTCATTGTCTTAATGTTTTGAGTTGAGAAACATGTCAATATCTTATATAGTTAGACTCATGTCTCATTAGTGTTGTATCTCTCTAATAAAACTTCTCTGTAAACCTAACAGAACCCACGTTATCTTTTACGACTTGTTTTAATGATAGGTTTTATTATGCATGCATGTCATATAACTTACTGTGATTCAAAATTTGTATGCATCTGTATTTTAGTTTTCTCTTTAGATGGTTAAAGGAGTGTTGTGATAAGTATTGATCGGGTTTATGAATTTTAATAAACTTTTGTTATTATAAAAAGTGTATTAATTTAGACAAGTGGATGTTTACAAAGGAATTGATTGACATATTATTGTTATTTATCAATATGTGTGGCCCATGAGTTTTTTATATGATGAAAATTTATCATTGTTTCTTAGCATAATGATTGATTTATAATTTAGAGATAGACATAATATTAATTTATAGTATACAGGTATAGAAGTAAAAATAATTTTATATTGCAGAAATAATGTAGAGAAATTATGTGTTGTATTGCAGAAATTAAGTTTGAATTTCACATTTTTTAAATTTCTTTAAGATCGAAAATGACATTTATTAACTTCGAATATCTCATCATTATTTTTATATTTGTTATCCCGCGTCACAACTATTTCTAATTAATTAGGTTTGTATTGTAAATTGGTTTTGGTCTCTCGATGACTTATTACTGAAGTTTTGAATTTAACTTCTGTGAAAAAATAAAAATTATGGGGAATGAGGATTTATTAAAAGTGAGGAACCAATAGATTAGGTAGAATTTTGAGAAAAAAATGCAACCTGTATTGATTATTATATCGTTATAGTAACTTCTATAACTGGATTTATCTTACATGGGAAATTAATATTAAAAGTAATTTTTAGAACACTTTTTTTATGTAGTTATTCAAATAAAGTTTTTTTAAGGTATATGTTTGAATAAAAAACGACAAAAAAGACCAATTATAAAGGGGCGCTCATAAAAACTGCTTTACCGACACCTGCCAAATTTTGTAACGTGTGGTCAGCATACTATTTGTATTTGTAAATCTGTAATTTTCTAAAGAGCACGTGACTCTTAATTAAAAGAAAAAAAAAAAATGAAAACGAGTTTGTTTGGGTGGCTATGTTTAACAGCACCAACTCATGAAAACGAGTCCTTACCTGATCCCATGCCATGACAATTTTGAATTACCAACTTGTGTTTTGTTTTTAATTTTTTACCAGACGCTCATGTGAGTCACTGACACACACATGTAACTACTCTTATTGTGCCGATGATAAATAGATAAAAGGATAAATATATTTTATAATAGTGAAATTTGAAATTAGTTTTCTTAGAAATATTAAATAATTTAATTCTTTAATTATGTAAATGTGTAAATTTACTTTTTTTTAATCAAATTTTATTAAATTTATTTGACGTTTCGAACACGTATTTTGATAGTGTTTTAGTTTATTTATACCATTTGACATATATTTATTCCGATATTAGTTAAGAAACGTGTTTGAAACATCAAATAAACTTAATAAAATTTACATATTTATAAAATTAAAGAACTAAATTAGTTCAAAATTTTTAAAAGTGACTAATTTCAATTTTTACTAAGAGAGAAGACAAAAAACATATTTAACCTATAAATAAATAAATGAATTTATATATGTACATTAAAGGAGAAATTTATATATATTTAAATAAAACAAATAAGTAAACAATTATTTTACTTATTAGTAATAATTATTTATTTATTAATATTAATTATTTTACACTTTTTGAACTTTTATGAAACAAGGTCACATAATAGTACCTAATAAAAACTCGGTCTTTGCATTGGGCTAGCGTGTCTTTGATCCATGGGCCTTGCTTCACAAATTCCAATTAACATTGTAATTTCAGTAATACTAATGGGTTTTGCTTCCTGTACCCTCCTTGTTATCAACTGTACTGCCATATTAATAGAAAAAAAAGATTAAAATGTCTTTTTTGTTGCACCACATCATTGCTATCTATTGTTATCGTCTAACAGTGATATCATTATTGCCACAGATGAAGAAGAAGAGAGAAAATCCTACAGATAAAGAAAAAGAAAAGAAATGTGTTATGAAAAAAATACTTATATAGAAAGGTATTATATATATTTTGGAAATTTTATTCCAAAAAACTTGTTTCAAAATGTATTTCATGTTTTTGAATTTTTTGTTTTAATTTTTTTTATATATCTTATTATAAAATTCTTAGTTCCAAAAATCTCATTTCGGAAATCATGAACCTTGCTTCCCAAATTCCAATTAAAGCAATAATAGATTTTTCTTCCTGCATCTTATCATTACTAACTGCACCCATGTATTCGTAGAAATAGACTACTATGCTAACTGCACCACACTATTACTATTGTCATTAATGCCAGTTATCGATCTACCGTCACCGTTACAATGAAACTAGAAGAGAAGAAAAATCATACAGAAGATTGAAAAAAAAAAGTTATTCTAGAATATATTATATGTGCTGTGAAATTTTTTTTTGAAAATTTTATTTCAAAAAAATTGTTCTATAATGCATATTATATGTTTCTAAAATCCTATTCCAATTATATAAATATTATTATAAAAATCTTATTTTAAAAATCACGGTCCAAAAATTTCAGAAAACTTTTATAATTTTTTTAAAACACATATTTTTGAGAGAATCACTTTAAAAACCATGTAAAATAATAATTTTAAAAATTAGTAAAAAATACACCAAGAAATTATGGGATGGCAGAAAACAATGGAGGAAGAATGAAAAATCAGCCATGTCTGAAGCGAAGACCCAAGACGAGAGAGTCTTCGTCCAATCACATGACCCAGAGTGGCAAAAATTTGTAACAAGCCCAACAAAACTTCGCCACGTCAGAACCTAAAGGACATTTCAGTCATTTTCAATAAACCAGACCCAATATGGTCTTTTGATTCTCTGCAAGCCAACGTAGCTTAGTCTTCCCCATCGGCTCCGCAAAGACTTCTACAGATATAAACCCCAGTGAGTCACACTGAAACTCTCTCTGTCTCTCTTTCTTCGTCTTCGCTTACATTCTCTCTCTTCAGAGCTCAATTTGGCCGTCAATGGCGGCCTCCGATGCTCAGAACGGCGTGTCCTCTGTGAGGCACGCCTTCGGCAACGTTCTCGCGTTCTTTATCCTTCTCCTGATCGGCGTTCTGGCCTTCTCGATCCGTCTATTCTCGGTAAGCATTTTCCTCGTTCATCCTTCTTCCGCAGATCTGATTACCTGAAACACGTTTCGATTCCGCGTTTTCCTTTTTCAACGTCATTGTCTGCTTCTAAATTCAGTAGCCAGGATTACAGCTATATTTAACTTTCGTGTTTTTCTTCGTGTCTGTAACAATCATCGAGCATATCTTAGTGACTTAGCCGTGACGGTTTAGTGTTTAGATTTTGTATTTTGCGAATTGACCGAGCTGTGTTCCTTCATTCGCGACATAAGTCAACGATTAAAAAAACGCTTGCGCTAGTGGTGTAAGAGTAATGCTTAGACTAAAATGTGTGAGAAGATGTTTTGCGATTTCAAATGTACGTGCATTTGAAGCGAATTTCGGATTATAGTATTTGAAATATTAGATTAGATTCTAAATTGAAGCATTTCCCTTTGGTTGAAATTTTAGTCAGTGTATCTGTATTTCGGTAGTTTCTTTTTCTTTGGTTATGGTTCCAAAAGCACGAATCCCTGGTGCTGTCATGTTTTGTTGAAATAATTGTACGGAAGTGGTGATATGGTGTGGCCATTTTTATGAACTGAATACTAAATGCTTACTCAAATTTCTATTTGTATTAGCCTTCTTCTGTTTTCTGCGGCATCGGAGTAGGTTATCTTATTTCCGTTAGTTTGGCAGAGTTTTTCTTGTACTCCCTCACCTTTTTATGCATTGTGTACAGGTTATTAAGTATGAGAGTGTTATCCACGAGTTTGATCCTTATTTCAACTATAGAGTCACTCAGGTGAGCAAGAACTGTTTGGAATGGAACTATTTTGCTCATATTACAATATTCTAGTGGGATGACTAAGGAATCTTTGGTAACATATAATGGAAATTGGAATTTCTTCATGGCCATAACGTTTGTTCAATTTTACTTTGTTAATCTCAATGCAATAAAATTTCAGAGAAGATGAGATGTATTTGTTGGTTTCAGTTTTTGACAAAGAATGGGATATATGATTTCTGGAATTGGTTTGATGACCGAACTTGGTAAGCGGATGGTTTTTAGTTTCGAAGCCATTTTTCCTCTATACTTGCACAGTTTAAACAGCTTATTGTTAAATCTTTCTGGATATAATATAATGTCTCTGTTTCCTGTCACTTTCAAGGTATCCCCTTGGTCGTGTAATTGGTGGGACTGTTTATCCTGGGTTGACTTTGACAGCCGGCACCTTATGGTGGTAGGCATCTCAAACACTGTAAATGTTTGTTGTCGTATGCTGTGATTATTCTATTTGTTATATAATAATATGAAACATCCATTCAAGCAGTGGTTTTGAAGCGTATCTAAGCTGGTTGGTACAATTTTAACATTCCTATCTGGTTTCAGGATACTGAATTCCCTGAACATACCTCTCTCAGTTGAAACCGTCTGTGTGTTTACTGCACCTATATTCTCAGCCTTTGCTTCATGGGCAACTTATCTTCTGACAAAGGTTTGTTGATGCCGAAATTTCACATTGATATTTTTTCTGTTGTTTGTGTGCTTTCTAATTTGAGCTGCTTCGTTTTGCAGGAGGTTAAGGGTACGGGGGCTGGCTTGACAGCAGCAATTCTTCTGGCTATGGTGAATTTCTCAATAAGCTTTGTGACTTGACGAGATTGTCTTCAATTTTCCACATAATTATTAAAATTTTAGTTATGATTGTTATGATCATAATTATTGGCTCAATCATTGAACGTTCTTTTTGAATGATTAGCCGATCAATGTTTAGTAAAAAATTGTTGGATGCTGGTTAGTAACCACGTGTGTTGATGTGTATTGTAAATTAATGATGCCTGTTAGTAACAGTTGCTATATTCTAATATGTCTGGGTCTTTTTGTTTACTGGGCTCTGACGTCCCTCTTACATGTAGTTAAACTTGATTTATCTCGTGAATGCAGGTCCCATCCTATATATCTCGATCAGTGGCTGGCAGCTATGACAATGAAGCTGTTGCTATATTTGCTTTGATCTTCACTTTCTATCTCTATATTAAGGTGATCTGCCAAAGCAAGGAACTTTTTTCTTGCATTGATTTGTATAATGACTTTTGTTTCTAAAATTTCCACCAGATTATTACAATGCTCTATTATCATTGTCCAATAATGTGTAATTTGAATATTCTGATGAACAGTCAGTTCGGTGGCATCTGCAGTTAGAAATCACTAAGCTGTGTTGTTTTCTATTTAAGTTTCTGACTTGATTTCACATCATGCAGACGCTCAACACAGGATCCCTCTTTTATGCCACACTGAATTCCATAGCATACTTTTACATGGTAAGCTTTTTACAGTACTATTTATCTTGGTTGTCTTTGCCCCTGACCCCTCTTGTTCATGTTAAATTCATTTCTTATCTTTCAGGTTTGCTCGTGGGGAGGGTACACTTTTATCATTAATCTTATTCCAATGCATGCACTCTTGTGCATTGTAACTGGTCGCTATTCTTCTCGACTCTACATTGCATATGCACCTCTTGTAAGTAGCTCTTTCAGTCGTACAGTTATTTTTAGAGTTTAAATAAATGCATTGGCCCTTTACAATTGGGTAGTTGGAATGTACATTGTATATTACTTGTGCTTAATGTGGTAAGCTGTAATTTGGATAATATTATGTGAGAGTTTTGTCTAGGTTTAACAACAATAAACAACAAAAAAAGCCTCATGGCGAAAGTTGATTCGGCTTTTTGTCAAGGTTTAACAGATTGATAAAATGTTCGACAATGAGGTTCAACTTGCTTTTTTCCAATACATGGATGAAGAATTTAATTATACATAAAATCTTCATTTTTCTATATGAGCATTTGTAGATCCTTTAGTCACATATTTACTATATTTTTGTGAATTTACTGTGTTTTGTTTACAATTACAAGCCAGAGGTATTTCTGTTCTGAATCTGGTTTGTATATTTTGAACCTATCTCAATCAGTCTATCTTGCTCCCGATTCACATTACATTTTTCTTAATGCAGGTTGTATTGGGGACACTGTTGGCTTCTTTGGTGCCAGTGGTTGGGTTTAATGCTGTAATGACATCAGAGCATTTTGCATCATTTCTGGTGAGTTCAGTTCCACCCGTCTTTGGATTATGTCGAACTTACAATAAAGATATGTCACCAAGAACATGTTTGAGCCTAACACTATTATTGCATACATTTTCTTGTGAGTGCTTTGTTTTCAGTGGGATTGTTGTCACAAAATAATAGTGGTAATAATAAAATAGTTAACTGAATATTGTATTTTTTCCTTTTGTTTATGTGGAAGGAAAAACTATGTGCTAATATATCAACGAAAGAGTTTAAATAACCCTGTAGTTAGTCAGTGTCAGTATTCTTATAAACAGGCTTATGAACTTGGAAGTTGATAACTTAGTTGAGATAACTCAGAAATACAGATATTGTTATGAAAGATACAATGTGCATTGTAAAACACTTTGTTAATTAAATCCTACCTGTATGGATCAAACAATGTTACAATGCTCTGTTAACTAAAAGTTCAGAAAGGCCATATGACCAACTTCGTGGGTGACTAAACGGTCATCTTGTCACCAATTGGTACTACTGCTCTGTCTGGTTAGCCTTGTTATTTTAGTTTTTAATTTAACTTAATCATTATTTAATATAGTACCCAATTTCTGCAAATCTCATGCTGGCTTCTAAATTTAATCTTCTTATCTAAATATGAAATAAATGCAATTTAGTTTGCAAGTGTAATGACTTAATCATTATTTCGCAATGATTATATATACATACGTTTTATTTTTTATCATATCCAATAAATTTTTTATAGTATTTTTCCTCTTTCGGTCTCTTTATATACACCTTATTAGCCGTATTTTTACCTACCTATTTTTTCTTGGGCAGGTTTTCATTATCATCCATGTAGTGGCTCTTGTGTACTATATTAAAGGAATTCTTTCCCCAAAAATGTTCAAAGTAGCCGTGGCGCTAGTTGTTTCTGTTGGCCTGTAGGTGCCCCTTCTGTTGGTTTATTTGACTATTCAAAACATTGCTGGAAGATATTAAACTAGTACCTGCAATTCTTGTTTATTTTGCAGGGCTGTATGCTTTGCGATGGTGGCAGTACTTATAGCATTGGTAGCTTCAAGCCCAACAAAAGGATGGAGTGGAAGAAGTTTAAGTCTGCTAGATCCGTAAGAGCTGTTTTCACCTAAACTAATATTCCATGATTAAGTGATTGTTGGTTAATCAATTTCATAATAGCCATGGAATTTACCTTATATAGTACTATAGCCCAAAGAAGAGACTTTTGAATATCACCTTTCTTTTTATGTCATTCTGCAAAATATTTCCTTTCTATGATTTGGCTATAATACTTAATGTATTTGTTGTGTGGCAGTACTTATGCAAGCAAGTATATTCCAATCATTGCTAGTGTTAGTGAGCATCAGCCACCTACTTGGCCTTCATACTTCATGGACATCAATGTCTTGGCATTCCTTGTTCCAGCTGGAATTATTGTAAGTTATTTTTTATAAAAAAATTGTTTTATGTTTTTGTTTTCCATACTCAATATAAACTAAATCGTGATGGTGCTTACTTATTATAGGCATGTTTCTCTCCTCTATCTGATGCAAGCTCCTTTGTGGTACTTTATATTGTTACATCAGTATACTTTTCCGGAGTTATGGTAAGCATAATAGTGGAGGTGTTTTCTCATTCAATTGCCTTTTTATTATTTTATTGAAGACATAATCTTGATGAATATCAGGTTCGCTTGATGCTTGTACTTGCTCCAGCAGCATGTATATTGTCTGGGATTGCTCTTTCTCAGGCTTTTGATGTTTTCACAAGATCTATCAAGTTTCAGTTGCCCCACTTATCAGATCATTCTCAGGTTGATGTAAGCTTTATTTTTTTTAATGGTCACCAGTTTTGACTTTACTTCATATGTTCTTCTGCTCGTTTTATTATTAGTTTGCTTTGTTCAAATTGTGTTTTCGACTATCAAGGCAGGGGAAGGCAGTTCTGAAAATGTTGTGCCAAATGATTCGGTTAAGGCAGATAAAACTGAGGACACATCAAAGGAACGGACCTCTAAGAAAAGCAAGAAGAAGGAAAAGGAACCTGTGGAAAAGCCTCTTAGCAAGTCACAAATTAAGAAAAGGCTTTCCGTTTTACCTCTGGAAACATCCGTCGTTGCTATTATCTTGCTTGTGTTGCTAGGTGCCTTCTATGTGGTAATTTCCTAATCATGATGATTTTGTTCAGTTGAAGTTTCTAAGGTGGATTATTTATTTGATATTTTCTTTTTTTGCTTTTTCTCCACTAGGAGTATGAAGTCCAATTATGTGGATTATTTATTTGATAGAGATTTTTTATTTATTTAATTGATATATTTTATTAGCATTGTTTTACAATTTACTTTCCTTATTAAATGAACCCCTTGATTCATGGTATCATATTACATTCCCAAAAGTATTATGTCAAGAAAATTATTTCCCTTGGACATGTTTTATTGACATTTAGCAATTATGGAAAAGAATATTTTTAATCAAAAATTAAAAAAAGATTAAAAGTGGAAAAATAAATGTGATGAAATAATGAAGTGGGTGAGAGGTAGTTACTATAAATAGTAACTTCCATTCCGATGGGAATTGAGAATGTTATTCCAAAAAGTGACCCAAATGTTAATATGTGACATTCTGAAGCTTACTTTCCTAGGAATCCTTTATGATGCCTTGAAACAAACGCCACGTTAAAAAGTGTGGATTCTGCTAGTTAATACTCAACTAGAAGTATAATATCTTGTGTTGATTTTTTTAATTTCTTTCTGAAACAATCTATATGTTATAAAAAAGTTCCTCTCTATATTGATCTCAAATGTAGGTTCACAGTGTATGGGCGGCAGCAGAAGCTTATTCAGCCCCTTCTATTGTTTTAACATCACATTCACACGATGGGCTTCATGTTTTTGATGATTTTAGAGAGGCATATGCTTGGCTGAGTCATAATACAGAAGTAGATGATAAAGTAAGTTCTATGGGATTTTGTTATTTTTCGGCTGAAATACATGTGTCATGTGTGCAATTTTTTTACCCATGTTGCTTAACTTATGTCCTTAATTTTTTTCTCTTACAAGTTCAGAATGTAGGGTAATCAGTTATGTTTTGAAATTAAAGAATCTTATGCTACTTAAATTTAAACGAACAGAATTTGACGGATGATCTTTCCGTAGGTGAACTAAATTGGCCATTCAGTAGTTTGATATCATGTAAAAGGTAAAAGTTAATTGAGACTGAGGTGATTTAACTAATGCTATATATTAACTTGGGGCATGCTCCATTCCTTGTACGAACTGTTGGTACCTTTTCCACTTGTGACCAGTGGAAATTTGCTGAGAAGTTACTTATTCTTTATTAACATGCTTCATATTTTCAAAAGGGATTATTTGAAAATTAGTTAATGATTCGAATTTTGGTTAAAGCTTTAAGCAAATATTGTTTTATATAAGTAATTGGGTAGTGCTTCTAAATTACAAATTTTGTGGCTGAAGTTCCTAAACTGTTTGCGCCCTAAGATTATTCTTACTCCAAATGGAGAAAAAAAATGCCGATTAAAACACTAAAAAATGTTGAAATATTGACGTTCATAAAAATTGTTGTAGGTGGCATCTTGGTGGGACTATGGGTACCAAACAACTGCGATGGCTAACCGAACAGTCATTGTTGACAATAACACCTGGAATAACACACATATTGCTACTGTTGGAACTGCCATGTCTTCTCCAGAGAAGGCAGCTTGGGAAATTTTCCATTCACTGGATGTCAAATATGTCCTTGTTGTCTTCGGAGGTCAGCTTCTTTCTCTTTATTGGGTTATCCTAAGTCACCTTGTTCTGATTAGATGCTATAATTATTAACAGGACTAGTCGGCTATCCTAGTGATGATATCAATAAATTCCTGTGGATGGTTCGTATTGGAGGGGGTGTATTCCCTCACATAAAGGAACCAGATTATTTAGTAAGTTAAACGATTCCTGGGTTCAATGTTTTATCCTGGCCTTGATATTTTGTTTCCTAGAATAGATGACACTCTAGCTTCACTTGTGATATAACTTTTGAGGAGTGTTAACACTTCTTTTTTTCAAATTTCAAGAGGGATGGTCAATATCGGATTGATTCCATGGCCACACCAACAATGCTAAACTGCCTCATGTATAAACTTTCATATTACAGGTAAGCTTTTATCTAAAATAGGTTTTCAAATTTAACTTTTTCAGCTAGTATGCTGTCTTACTCCCCTTGCTCTGCTTTTTCTCTAGGTTTGTGGAGACAGATGGTAAAGCTTTCGACAGAGTGAGGCGGACAGAAATTGGAAAGAAACATTTCAAACTTACGCATTTTGAGGAGGTCAGATTGTTTTTATCGATGTGTTAACATATTATATTTGGAACTTTGTGTTGTTGTGTGCTTCATCTATTATGATCCTCAAATTATTTCAGTGAATTCATGACGAATTACATACATGGAATTTGTTCTATAATATATGGAGAACCTGTGTGGTGCAATGTCTTCAATAATTTATTTATAATGTTCCACATTTGTTAGTTGTTACAGTGTCTCTGTTTGTGTTTGGATAGTTATCTTGCATCGTTCCTCGATAGTCTACTATAGTGGTAATAAACTTTACCGTTTGAAATTTTGGATAGTATATTTTATTTTACCTGTAGTTGTCATTTTTATATGATTCTATTATCTCGCGCTATATTGTTTTTTTTACAATCTATACTTTTTGCACCCTCTTTAGTACCCCATAACTCCAACTGATGATTTGGTCTCTCTCAAGTTCTAGTTGAAAAGAATAAAATACTCAAATTTTTAGGTTTGGAATATAGAGTTCTTTGAAGTATTAGCCATTCTATATTTTTTTGCCGGTTTACTTAGTTGGCATTTATTGGACTAGTAAAACTTAAAAGTCATATATTTGGGTTTTTTTGTAAAATTTTTTGGATATTGTTAATAGAAGTAGTATTGTATTCTTCTATAATATCCTTTGAATCCTCTGAAGAATTGGTTGAATCAGTAAATGCATTTAATAATATGAAAGAATGTTGAAGGAAGAGGTAAATGGGGTTGTAGTGGGGGCTGTAAAATTTCTACTTTTGATTCCTTAACTAGTACTCTAAAAATTCCTTTGTTAACATTTTTCTTCCAGTTATTCTGATGAGAATTAATAATTTCAGTACCTTCTATTGTCTTAGTTTTACTGATCCATGGCTTTTAATGATTCAGGTCTTCACAACTCACCATTGGATGGTTCGGATATACAAGTTGAAACCACCAAAGAACAGGATAAGAGGAAAGACTAAAAAGTCGAAATCGGTGAGTATATGATTGTTTTCTATGTGCCTTAATTCCTTAGTATTTGTAGTTGGAGATCACTTTAACCTAATCATGACTGGTCTCTGGTTTCCATGTTTTGCAGAAAACAAGCTCAAAAACTGCCTCGAAAAGAAAAGGACTGAAGAGGAATCCCTTCTAGTTTAGTTTTTTCATTTCCTGGGGTAGGGGTAAGCTTATTAGTGTGCGTTTAATGTATACATGTATACAACTAATGCAATTGCCATGAAAGAGATTTTGCCGGCATGGTTAGTTACTCTCGAGTATCGAATGATCAAATGAAAATTTTGGAACTCCATATTTTGACCCAATTTTGTAAGATCTCATTTTTAGGATTGAAATGCCTATCAGCAAAATCATTTCATGTTAATTTTCCGGCCTTTGGTATTTATTTAAATCTGTTTAAAATAAAAAAAAGGACAACTTTTTGCTAAATTAAAAATAAGTTCTGAAGATTTTCAAGACACTTAATTGCTACTGCCCTATACAAAGTTTAATAAAGATAAGCGTTTTTCCGTTTAAAATAGTTTGTTAACGTCAAATACTGCTTCTCTTGTTTCAAAAAGTTTCTTACTTTTCGTGTTGGGGACTTGCAACAAAAGTACTGATGGTAATTTAGAGCAGACATTTTAGGTATTTGAAAAATACCATAATTGTGTTTTTTGTCATCAATCCAGAGTACGGAATCGGATTTTTCACATTAATAGCATAATTGTATAGTCTTCAAATAAGTAATTTATTCAATGAATGACTCGAAGATTAATAAATTCACACAAATAAATAATTTGTTTCATTTACAAGAACAAGCTCAAATAGTTTGTTGGGAGGGGCCAAGGGGAGGAGATTACAGTGTTGCACAGATAAATGGAACATTCAATTCAACAAAATAATAAAACAAACTGTAAGTAACTATAAATACTTCTCTGTATTACAGTGTCGTCAGTAATTGCGTTTCGACAAGAACTGAAAATAAGCCAACAAATTAGCAAAGCCAAGAATCACACCTGTACAACGTATACTGCTGAGCATTATTCCTGATACGGTACCACAATTTCCTAGAGTTTGATCAGTAAGAGTATAACGCACAGTTGCACCCACCTTTACTTCAATCGTATCCTCAAAAACCAAACAGCGTTTCCAACACAAAAAAGGAACTAAAAATCTATAATGGGTGGAAGAAGGCGTGGCATATCAGAGTAGTTACTTGTCAATTGTTAGACTCAAACCTTCGTAGGCAAGTTGTAATTCTTCTTGAGGAACTTAGCAGCTGCTTCATCATTCCTGTTACACAGTACTCGCAAAAGAGTGTTTGGTTCTGTGGGGCTCCATTGTTCAGCCGTTGGAGGCAATGGAAGCCTGGACTTGGCCGTAGAACCATACATTTCCATCGTAAGCTGAGTGAATTGCTGAATTATGTGCTCAGTATCCGCAGAAAACAAGGGAAGAACACCTCTCACAGTGGCAGAATGTTTTTCTATCAATTCCGTCGGCAATCCGTCTCCATTAGACCAGAACAAGCCACTGAGAAACTTGAAATCTTCCTCTATAATCACAGAATCTTGCAGAGAGAATGCGCGCGATGGACCTCCACCCAACAAAACCAACAAGAACCCATCAAAAGAAGCTCGCATTACTTCAACAATTACACGTGTTCTAACTTTATCATGCACTGTAGATGATATGATCTCCAGGTATTGCTCAAGCTCCTGAAGAAAAAACTCAATCCTAGCAGAAACAACTTGTCCAACATATAGCCCATCCCAGAGAACATGACTCAGATCATGGAAAACGATCTTGTATGCTATACATTCGCAGAGTTGATGAATGCCTTCCACAGCAGCGGAGGAAGAAAGCTTGAACTTCAAGCTCACCCCATTTGCTATATCGTTAGAACTGCTGAGATTGGCGACTATCCTCTTCTCCAGAACCCCTAACTCCATTCGAATGCGCTGCATGGTATTGATGCGAACAGACATCTGGGCTATATCAATGGAGCTGTTTCCGTTAGTGGTTCCAACATGGGCTTTTCTCCTCTGAGCCACTTGTGACCTTTCTTTCTTCCGGAATACACCATTGAATTTTGATTTTGTCGAACACCTAGTCAGTTCTGGCAATGTTGGGATGAAGCTACTAGGGCTCCCTGCAGATCATAGAGAAGGGAAATCCTGGTCAAACAGTGATTCAATAATTTCCCTCGGCAAAATAAATGCTATGCAATACATATATTTATATACCGCAGCCAGATTTGGCTTCCAAAATATACTGTTGGAGGCACTTGTCAAGACCAGACATCAAATCAGGAAGCAACTCAGCATGCATGGGTATAGGCAACAGAAAGAAAGCCTCCAGAGTATCGTCTATTATTCGCAGAACTTCAACTGCAGAAGGTGCAAAGCCCTCTTTATTTGCTTGTGGATTCCACACCTATGAGAAGCAAAGGTGAAGTTAAAAGTTATATTACTTGCCAACAACATCTTCAAAATAACCTCTAAAAACTTAAATGGAAGGAGAAACACTTTGTTTGATAAAACAAAGAAGGGTTAAATATGTTTTTAGTCCTTGAACTTTGAAGCGAAATTAGAATTCGTCTATGTTCAAAACCCAATTACATTAAATTTTTATGACGAGTTAAACACGTTTCATGCTAGCATTTGAGTTGTTTACGCCGTTTGACACATTCCCACTTCAGTGTCTACTAGGAAACGCGTTTGACATGTAAAAGAAAAAATTAATGTACTTCGGTTAAATGGAATATATCGATTCATTTTTGAAGTTTAGGGAACAAAATGTGTTGAAGTTTTGGACACGACAAATTTCAATTTTGTGTAAAAAGTCAGACTAAAAACATATTTAACCCAAGAAAGAACAAAGATTAAGAGCAACAACCTCTTGTCGGAGATTTCTGTCAACCCATTCCCCCAATCTATCTACTCTTATCTTTATCCATGACTTAACCAGAGTAGCAATTACAGCTTCAGCTTCATAAGGTTGCATCTCCCTTATAATGGATTTTCCACCATCTTCACTCTCAACAGAATCGGCCACTGCTATCTGCACCAGATCTTTCTCCAATTTGTCTGCAGCCATCAGCACTTCTATTGCATCAGGTGTCAACTCATTAATACCCTTAACATATTTCTTCAACTCATTTCCATAACACACATGAAGGGTGGCAATGGCAACACCAGCCGCATAAGGATGCCATCTCTTCAGTTTGGGACTAAATATTGCTTTCTCATTATAAGCCAGTTCAGTAATATCTCGAGCAAGGATAGAAAGAATGGGGAATGCTTTGTTCTGTTTTCTTGATGGATGCTTGTTAGGTTCCAGTTTCTCCAATTTCTGCCTTAAACCATACATACAAATAATGTCATAATTTTTCATACGTCAAGAAAGTACTCATATTTAATGAATGATAGAACTTGCCTGAATGAAAACAGCATGCAAAGATGATCTAATATAATTATCAACTCTAGTGTATTCTACATCATCTTCTTTCTTCTTCTTCTTCCGATTGTAGTCATGAGAGAAATCTTCTAATATCTTCGCTGATAATACTGCAAGGGAAACTACACTTTCCATTGATTCAATATTACCATCATCGAAAGTATCATGGTATGCAAGGAGCCTTTTCTCTGCCCAACTTAATATCAAACTCAACGTGTTCCTCAAAATTTTTGAACAAAGAGGATCTTTTGAACACCCACTATCTTTCCCAACTTCTGCCAATAAATTACTAGATGCAAGCAGAAGATCATTCTCCACTTGGCCAGTGACAACATATCTATGAAACAAGACCCATGAGAAACAGATATTATGCAGCGTTTCATTGATTCCAAGCATAACCCAGGTCTTCTTAATGAGTTCTAACACCTCATCAACCTCTTCTATCACAGAAGATTCTGCATGAAAATCAAAACATGCTTCCAAAAGAGTTTGGTAGATCCAAAGGTTCAGTGGAAAACCATCAGCCCAGTGGCATGTCTCAGAAATAGAACCGCTAATTGATCTGCAAGCAAGAGACAATACAGCGGTCCGAAATGTTTGTATTGATTCACCGTTCTTTCCGATATCCATGGATTTCTCAAGCGCTCCGTGGATTATGCGCCGGAGGCTCTGTGCAGAAGGGTCTGATTTTTCTAAGGGAAGACAAGGATGCAAGAGAAGCCCCACTTCAAGAACCTTCAAATTTCTCCTCAGCCAAATATCGTACTCTTGTTGACTGGGAAAATCAGAACTTCTGAACAGCTGGATTAACTCTAGAGGAAGAACAACTGTCTCCATGCGTCTTCCAAGCTATTTCATGAACAAACACTCAATAAAACTTCTTAGTACAGAACATAGAAGAACTGTTTTTAATGAACCAATGAAAACTCTTTATGATGACAATGATTCATATCTGCAGACTGTATTTATGATGACAATGATTTATAATTTCTCTGGTTTCAGTAATGTTCAATAAGTATGTTCTTAATTTAGACTACAAATTTGAAATTTCATATTTATTATGTTTTATGAACTTTTATACTCATTCAGATAAGTAAAGTAGACACATGGCATCGTATATATTTTTAGGACAATTGTATCAGATACGGTGTCTTACACGTACACATCACATGTACTTTTAGAATAATCAAATTGTCGGATCTTATTTGTGCATTATAGGCAACGACAAATGATGAATTCTGCATCTTTGTCATCAGGTATAGCACAGGTTACAAAACTGTGAAAAGCAAACACTAATTGCTTAAAACCTAAGTATAACATTTCATGTAATCTCAACACACTCCAGTAGTCAAATCAAGTCAAAGTAAGTGTCATTCACTCATTATGAAAACCTGAACAAGGTAAAGAAGAACAAAACTTCCACTGCAAGGAAAGCCCTACTTAAGCAAAAATCAATTCATAAGTCCAAATTAAACCCTTTAATCAAACCTTAAAATTTGAAATCACACACTCCACCCACTTCTCCCTCATAATAAAACAAAAATTCCATGACTCTTAATAGCTTCTTAAATTTTAGATTGTCATTCAATTACAACTAATTCGATAACAAAAACCACCTTAAAACTCATTTCAAACATGAATTCAGATGCAAAATTAAACTCAAAACTAAAATCAAAACCTGGCCTGCAGCAATTCTGAGAAGTGCTCTTCTAATTCTGGTATCACTCTGCTCAGAAATCTTCATCTGCACTCTGACCAACTCACCCGTCGTCTGAGCGCGCTTGCTCCCCTTCGACGACGACGACGTTTTGAGCCCCAGAGCCTTCTTCACCTTGCTCGCTGCCGTCGAAGTCAGCGACCGGTGCAACGACGGCGCCGGCGCCGCCCTATCGCGATCCCCCCTCTCCGACTGCGAAATGAACGTCAGCGGCTTCGGCCCCGAACTCCGGCACGCCGCGACTAGGATCTCGTACGCCGTCTCCCGGAGCTCCGATTCTGAGAAATACGTTTCCGGGTCGCCAAACGGAGCTCCGGGAAGTTCCTGAATTGGGTGCACCGGCATGGCGCTCTGGCTGTGTCTCTTTCCGGACATTTGCCGGTGACCCAGATAAGAAATTGAAAGGATCTTGATATGTGGTGGCGCAAGTTTGAAACTTTTTGAGGCGCGTGAAGTGGGGCCGTGGCTTCTCTGCTTGGGTGTCAGAGAAAGTGTTTTGTGGGGAAGTTTGGTTCTTTTGGCCCTTTGTGTTTGTTATTCTTGCTTGACTTTGACGATAGGTGCGTGGGCCAGTCGGAGAATTAAAGAAAGAGAGAAAAATTTTGTGAAAAATGGGTGTGAGTGAGTGAGATCATAGTTTGAACTTTGAAATTGAAGAACGGTGGTTGCAGAGTGCAGTGTGGGGACACACAAAAGAAGATGAAGGAATAAAGAGGAAAACAAAATTGCATCTTTTGGATTGAGACACATTTTGTTAAACCATTTTTTTAATGCTTTGCTTGCTGGATATGATAAGATCAACGTGTTACACATAATTTTTTTTTCTTAATCATTTATTTGCTGGATATGAAAAACTTTTTCTTGCACTAATTGTGATATTTTAATACGTAATTCATTTATTTTAGAAAGGTAAATGTTTTTTAGTAAAAGAATGGTCATGTTTTGGCTGAATAAGTATAAACAAAATTAGGTTGCTAGTTATTAATGTTGTTTATTAATATAAATTTTAAAAAGAATTATTAAATTTTTTTAAGCAAGTGTTATATACCAATTCTTTTGTTGTATTCTAATAATGATGTATGGTACTGTTAAGGGTGGATCTTGTATACTATATTTCTGACACTAGTTTGGATTCTTTTTTATCTTATTCGATTATCTTTTAATTTAGTTATGTTTGTCGTCTGTGTGAAGACGTCAATTTAATGTAATGTTATTTTCTATAAATAAATAACCTAATCTTACTTTTTTTTCTGATTTATTTTGTCAAACAAAAGTGCTTTTTATTTAAGAAAAGGTTTAAATACTTTTTGGTCCTTATTTTTGTAGTATTTGTTGCATATGGTCCTCATTTTGACAAAATATTTAAGATGATCCTTATTTTTACATAATGTTTAAATTGATTCTCATTTTCGCAATTCGTGTTTTATTTGGTCATTTGCTGTGACGCGGTTTAAATCATTAACGGAGCATTATACAGGTGACACGGTTTAGAAATAAGAACCATTTTAAACATTATATTAAAATGAGGACCATTCGCAACAAATACTACGAAAATGAGGACAAAAAAATATTTAAGCCTTAAGAATATTAAAAATTCAAATGAGCTAAGTGGTTTTTATTTAATTTTATCTATAGAGAAAAAAAACTCACTCACTGCAATAAACTATCTTTACTATTTTTTTTACAGAGCTAACAAACTTCATTGCATTAGAGAAATACTTATAACTTAAACAGAACTGTATCTAAGGTTTAAAATTTAAGTAATAAATGCGAGCGTAAGTATTTAATTACTCAAAGTTTAAAATTGGATATCAAAACAAATATTTATACACAGAGTAATTACTACGTACATTAAATATAGTAGTTGAAAATTGTAAAAATATTTTTTTTTCTGGAAAAATAAACTAATTTTATGAATAAAGAAATTTGTAGATTCCTTTTAACAATTGTATTCCTTTTCAACTCATACGTTTTATAATTGTAAAAAATTATTCTTTTTGTTAGACTCAAACAAAAATAAATGTCTTAAAATTATTTTTCATTAACTTATTTAAACAAAAAATGATTCTAATTATAATCCATTACAACAATATGAATTTTATATGTACTTGATACTGAAACATTTTAATTGAGCCGCTTTCTTAGGTGTTTTTTTTTTAATAAAGTTAGGCATATATTTACTTTTTTTAATGTTTTTATCTACTTTTTAAAAATTAACATTTTTTTATTAAAAGAAATCTTTTTTACTTATTAACGCTGTGAAAATATTACTCTCTTTACACATCCATAAAACTAAAATGCCTTCAAAGGATAATTCAAAGAATGTCAAGCAAATATAGTTTAATTAAAAAGTAAAATTCCAAGGAACACATAATTTTATAAAAAATATTAATTTTGTTTTCTGGAGTTAATTAGATCGGTGAAATATTCCGGAGCAAAAATTTAAAAGACTTGCACCATGCTATTGCTTCCTGCACTCCCATAATTTACTAAACCAAAAGCATAATTTATTCCATTAAATGTCCAATTCATTTGTAGTGGGCAGTAAGTTAAAGCCCATTAAATGTCCAATTTATTCTCTTTTAGTTAAGCATTTTCCACGTTAATTGGGTCAATATCTTAGGTTGTTCTGTTTCAGTTCTGGCTTTTCGCTCATCAGATTATACTTCCTGCACTCCCTTAATTTCTAACGGCACTCCAAAATTTTCAAAATGACCATTTTCAAAACTTTTTAGAATAAACTTTCTCTTTCTTCTTCTTCCTTTGCAATGACCACTATGTCGACAATGACCGTAAAAATGGTGATAGTAACGTAGTGCAATCAAGAAGGTATTCTAGTCTTTTTCTATTCTTACAGAGGTTCTGTTAGTAAAATGGGAGGTGGAGGAAGAAAAAGCGTTACTCTTTCCGTATTGTACCAATAAGAAGTTAACGGGCCAAAAATAAGACAACAATTTTTTCCTTATAATTTGAAGTGATATTTTTTAATTATTTTGAAAAATAAAAAAATAAATTAAGTTTTTGGAAAGATACCATCTTAAGTTGTAAGAAGAGAGTGTTAAAATTTAATTGTTAAAAAATATTTTTCATTTAAAAAGGTTAATTTGTTACAACTCTTGTGTATTTTTTCTGTCATGGATGTGCCTTCAGACACATGTTCAACCTATTATCTAAAACACAATTGAATTGTTTTGGGAGCTGTTTATTTTTCATAATATTAGTATCAATTATTTATTTATGTAACATATTAACAATATTTTTTAGTAATAAGCGTTATCAAAATTATCTCGATAAATATATCAATATTTTTCTTAATAATAATTGTATAACATATAAGTGATGAATCAAACAGTAGAAACCAAAAGTGTTCAATCCCATAACTTTATTTTATAAATCAAAGATGAGTTGACAAAAAAAAACATACGAACCAAAATAAATTTAATTTTTTTTAGGAATTTTTTTTTCTATAATGTCATGGAATACATGCGAAACTATGTATAAATAGTTATATTTCATAAATAAATAAACATGAGAGAATGACGATGACAAAAGTAACTAGTTCAATTAAGAAACAAAGAAAAAAAGAACGATAAGATGAATTTGGGCACGTGGATAGATAATAAAGTTTGAGAATAAATGAAAAAAAATTGAGACTTTACTTCTTCCACCGACACCAACCCATTATTTGGTGCCACCTGTTCCAAATCTTTTCTTTTTTTTTCATATAAGTCCTAATCACTCTATCAACATGCACAATACAAATAATTATAACATTAATATTATATATATATATATATATATATATATATATATATATTAAAAATGAAGTTTAAGTTTAAATTAATCTCATAAGATCAACTTATAAGATCACATTTTCACTTTATATATATATATATATATATATTAAAATAAAATTTCAAAAAAATTTTAAGCTAATATTCAAATATGTCAACCAACAAATCTTGATTTTAGTTGAATATTTCAACAGTGACAACTCTTGTAACAATACCAAGATACTGATTTTTTGTTTTATATCTGTGTTGCAGATATAGATACGGAAAAAAAATTGAACCATATTATAATTCTTCAGCCCAATTGAAGCACGTTCAATAAAAAAGAATATAGTTCTTTTATACGCAGGTTAATTTCAATTTATATTAATAAGTTTTTTGTATTATTTTCTCGAAAAATATTACTAAGAAACTTATTGAAATATATGTAAAAACTATATGTGAATGTAGAATAGAATATTGAACCAAACTGAAAAAAAAAATCAAATCACTTTATAAAGATAATCCCACTTCAATTAAAATTATCACTATTATAAATTTTCATATTACATAGAATTTTTCTTATAAATTTATGAAAAAAGTTTGCAACAAAAGTCTGTTTTCTACAATTTTTTTAAGAATTTTAATTGACAGATATTCTTAAGTAATCATTTTTTATAAAATTATAAAATTTGTAAGTATTTTTTACAAAATTTATTACAAAAAATATTTTATACAAAATATTTTGTAAGAGCAATTTTTTGCAAATTTTCTTTACAACAAAATTTATAAGTATTTTTACGAAAAGAAATTCAAAACAAAATTGATAGAAAATATAAATTTTTTTAGTAGTTTGTTTTATTAATTAATTTAGTTGAAATTAAATTATTTGGTTAAGTTGATTTTTTAAAAAAAAAAAATTGTTTGAGACTGTAGAAAAGTAGTATATATTGTGAACACAACAAAGTTGACACTGAGAGGCCACCAGTTTCTGTACGTTTTGCTCTTTTGTCGGCCTCAATTATTTGTATTCTAACCCTAATTCTTAAACCATCTTTTTTTCTTCAATTTAACAAAGTTTTCAGTATTAATGAGAGTATTTTCAATTAAAAATTATTATATAATTTCTTTATTATCTTAATATAGGTTTCACATATATTAATTGTTTAAAATTGAAAAAAAAAGGTTGTTTTCATATTGAAGACAATTATTTATATAAATAACTTTCTCATTGAATAGGGCGAGATAAATGATAATGCATGGAGAACAAAAAAGAAAACACTTCTTCATTATCTCATTTTTCTCTCTCCCTTAAATTACTTTGAATAAATTACACATGTTATATCATCTGGCTATAAATTGTCCATAATATATATATATATATATATATATATATATATATATATATATATATATATTATAATAGATGTTTTAAAATTCAAATTGAAAATAATTATAATTATTTAACAGCATAAAAGTAATTTGCTTATTAGATTGTTTTTTAATGACACATCATCATGATACTTACCTCCAGGTTGGATCCTCACTGGAACCAAGCAGATAAAAAAAAGTAAAAAGTACAATCATTTGATTAAATGTTTAACTATTTTTTGTTAATATTTTAAATTTCTAAAATCCAACAATGTTTATTTTATCAATGTTATAGATTTGTTTTGGTTTGGTTTCATGTTTTTATTTTTCCCCTTTTTCTTATGTTTTGTTATAATAAATTATATATGAATTCTATAATTTGAGTAACATAAAAATTTATATATTCATAGTACATAACATGAAATTAAAAAAAAAAAAGATTTGTATTATAATCCACCTAATTTCAATTTATGCGACCTTCTTCAAAGAAAATGAATTAATCGTCATGTTTTATCCTAAATAACTGGTTTATGGTTTATAAGTAATGTATTTAAAATATCGTATTACTCGTATATAAATTATTCCAAACTTAATCTTATAAATTAATTTTATAAAAATGTTAAGTTTAAAATCTACTTTTTAACGTACTATCATAACTATGATTTGAATTTGTGTTATTGAATCACTCGTAAATATTTAATTTCATATATAATATATATATTTTAAAAAAATGTGTCAGAAGTTTAGTATTTACTAATAATAAAATCAATTTATAATAGACACAAACCTTTTCGATTTTATGAAATTGAATTAAAATTAAAATTCAAATATTAACATGTCTAAAAAAAGAGTAAAAAAAAAGAGTAAGTAATTCATTGATATTGTAAAGACATGTTATTAATTTCAATGTTTATATATATATATGACGAGAAATAAAGACCCATTTTTAAGCATCAATTATTATACTTTGTCATTAACCTCCACGCTACTGTTTTTTTTTTTTTTTTTTTTTTTTTTTGTGTTATTTTTTTTTTTATTTTT
>Ga0214544_1005626_pt1 | contig 24060 bp, 10 predicted proteins | sample CNSS3metaG_FD_160074 | JGI IMG/M metagenome (GOLD analysis project Ga0214544, IMG submission 160074) | Root nodule microbial communities from cowpea collected in UCLA plant growth center, Los Angeles, California, USA - CNSS3 | ecosystem: Host-associated > Plants > Roots > Nodule | place: USA... | reverse complement strand
TATATATATATATATGATATTTGTTATCTATGCAGAATTTCATAGGTAATGCTTTGTAGAAAAGTTTTCCATCAAAGTGAGTCATGGTTACCTACGAAACTTTCGTACGTAATTTACTTTTCTGTTACCCACGATTGTATACATTATCTACGACTACTCTTTGTAGATAAAATAAAATTATCTACGAAAAATATTTCGTAGATATATTTTCCTAGATAATAGCCAATTTTCTTGTAGTGTCAAATTGAGATTGTTAATATGTGAATAGCATTTTGATTGATCTTGTATTTGATAGTTGTTGAAACTCTTATTTATGATTAATTCAAGTTTGGTATGCGTTTGATATCTGTGAAGGTCCTTCAGCTTATTAAACTTGACTGGGAATGCATAATTATGCGAAATCATGTGATGCAGACTCCCTAGTCAAGGGATAGCTCGCTCAACGAATACAAAGCCAAAAACTCACTAACTTGAGAGTCGTTGAGCGAACCCAAGATTTGTAGTTTTTGGTCGAGTACCTACTCGCTCAGTGAATTCAAAATCAAAATTAGGGGGATCACTAACTTTGTAGTTGCTGATTGAACCTCGCTGAGCAAATTATTAAAGGATTTTACTCTTGGAGTCCCAGTGATACACTCATTGGGAGAGCCATTTGATCATTGAACGAGTAGACATTTGTGCACTTTTTACCTAGCAAGGAGATGGTTTCGCTGAGCGAGTGGATTAAAACCTAGGTAGTTGTTAGAGGATCAATTGTAGAGGATTTATGATTTCTATGAGAAAATTGTTAAGAAATTACTGATATATGAGATGAGATTGAGATATGGTTATACTAATTCAAGGAAAGTTAGTAATGAATTGTAGTAATGCATGCATTGATGTAAGGATCAAGTTGGAAGTTATTATGACGCTCTAATAACCATTCAAATTCTCAAGTATAGAAGAATGATGTATGCGGTGAGAAGAGCAATAAGTCCTAGTCTAGGGATTTTACCTGACCAAAGGCGTTAATGGACTAACCTTGTGTATGGTATAACTCTTTGTCTATCGCTTTGCAGAGCATTGGATGCCACTATAACTGCACAACTTACTAGGATCCAATATCAATGCAAGTATCCGGATAATTGAGTCATAGTTTTAGGTATTTGTATGAAATAGGATGATTGAATTATGTATGACTTAAATTATTGGATTCTTAAATGTATTTGTATCACTTCTTTCTATTTTGTTTTGTCTTGTGTTTTATTCTTATTTGCAATGATCACCTGATTGGTGTGAGCAGATGAGGAAGTTGTAGCATGATTGGTGCAAGGATGAATTTTTTTAACCTTTTAAGATCTTGAATACAATAAGAGTGAAATATATATATATATATATATATATATATATATATATATATATATATATATATATATATATATATTCAGTGTACCTTTTGGATTACTGTAATAGGTTATTTACATTGTTTGTATCAGAACAATAGTTCCTTTAGGATATGAAGGTTTAGGCATGCTTAGCTTCCTTTGTGTGTTGTTTCCAGTTGGTTATACCAATTTCTTTGGACTGAACTGATGGTCATTTCCTTTGTAAGTAGAGTTATGGCACCTAGACCACCTCCTCCCCCTTCAACCTCAAACTTCTAATATTGTGCGGGCAACTGAAGCTATGGTTGGAACGATGCAACAACAACATGCCTCTATGGTCTAACAACACAATCTATACTTGCAGCATTTGGAAGCCTTTAAGGAGGTCTCTAAAGCAACTCCACAGAGGCATCTTAATGCTTTGTCTTAGCTAGAAGCAAACATAACCATTGTTGGTCCTTCGTAAGCTCCACCTCCTCATATAAGGCAATACTCCACGATAAATATAAATCTGGTTATTATATTTGTCTACTTATGATTAAAAAACTTAGAATACAACATTCCACAATAAAAAGAAATAACTTATAAGCTTTTATATTTTCATATTTTTTTATCCTCATTACCAAATATTTAATTTTCTTTACCAAGAGACATGACATCATTAGATTCTTACAAATTCCATACTCCACCTCAAGACCCTATTGATTGTAGGGTTTCAATAGACCCAAGAAAGACAAGAAAGACTTCTTATAGCAAGTTTATTTTATGTGTAAGTGCATTCTTTTGGCTACCTTACTTACAAATATTATTTTAAAGGTATATTATTGATTTAGTCCCCTAATTTTTTTGTTTGGTTCAATTTGGTCCCCTTATTATTGATTTGTTCATTTTAGTCTCTCAATTATTTAGAAAAATTCAATTTGGTTATCTCCGTTAAGTTGGAGTTAACACCGTGTTCATATAGGACACGTGTCAAGCCCTGAAATTTCTTAATTTTTTTTCTAAAAAAGTATAAACTGCCATGTGTCAAGTTACTGTCGTGTGATGTGACAGTTTACGGTCTTGACACGTGGCAGTGGTAACAATTGTTTTTAATTTAATCCCCTATTTACATTTTTTATTCAAGTTAGTACCCATATTTTTTAAAACGATCAAATTTGTTCCTCTCCAATTTGAAACCAAATTATTAAATAAGCTTAATTACAACTTATATATACATATTACAATATTTTTTTGAATATATACATTAAATCACTCCACCTAAATACTAAAGTTATTCTATTTTTTACATTTTTACTTTTGTACTTTTTTACACTTGTAAAAATTAAAATAATTTGAATATTTAGGTATAGTGATTTGATGTATAAATTAAAAAAAAATATACATTTTAACATGTATATATAAGTTATAATTAAACTTATTTATTAATTTGATCTTAAATTGGAAAGGCTAAAATTGAATCGTTTTAATAAATAGGAGCACTAAATTGAACAAAAAATTTAAATAGGAGACTAAATTAAAAATTATTATTACCACTGTCACGTATTACGACGATAAACTATCATATAACATGATGGTAACATGACACATGACAATTTATAAATTTTTAGAAAAAAATTAAAAATATAAAAAAGATAAAAAAATTCACAATGAACGCGTGTTCTGTACAAAATATTAATTCCAACTTAAAAAAAATACTAAATTGAACTCTTTTCGAAAATTAGAAAACTTGGATCAATAATAAAATAGCCAAAGTAAATAAAATATTAAAAAGCTAAATTAATAATTATATTTATGTTAGGTTCCTTTCAATCCAGGAATTGTCCCAGTTTTTGTCTCTTTCCGCCGACACTTGATTGCAGCATGCAAGACCATGCACTCAAGGGGACAAACACGTATGGTTTATATACTTAACTGCATTAACTGCTTCTGCACTTCTGCAGATTATCCCATTGTCTTGGAAAAATGACCCTATTAACTACTCATTCAGACTCTCCAGGCATCCATCTTCAGATTATCAATGAAAACATATATGCAACCATCACCTCTCCCATTTTCAATTTAATTACAATTAATATTTCTCCATTCTCTCTTCTCCACCTCCAATAATGCCACTCATTCAACATCAATAGTATTAATTTTGATACATTTTTAATATAAAAATAGAAAAATTACATGATTGAGGGATAACGAATATTCTCCATATACCTGTTAACTACTGTAACTACTCATTCTCTTGATATTACAAGAGCTAGCATTGACACTACAATTATTATGATAAAAACTTAATTGTAAATATAATAATAACGGTAATAAAAGTTTTTGACCAAAAAAAGTACGGAATTGGTTGTCATAATGTAATAACAATATTATGATGATGACTATGATAGTAGAGATGAATCGGTGACAATAATAATGTTAATAGAGTTAATAGATAGTGAAAATAATGATAATTAATGACAATAAAGATATTAATGACAATGGTAGTTGTGATAAAGATGAAGAGGTGTAGGAAAATGTGAAATATTTATTATCATGCTACTTTCACTCAAGTCACTCCTTAAATATGAATATGATAAATAAGAAAATGGATTCCAAATTTTATTAATCATTATTACGTTGTGCCGATAAATAATTTGTATGAATGTCATAGTTAAAAAAAAAATCAAATTAATTTATTCTCATTGTTTTTGTAAACAAAACTTTGCTCATTACATATAAAACTTTTATAGATGTTATAAGTGAAAACACATGTGTGCATTTTTTTTTCATTTTTTTATTAATAAAAAATAATAGTTATAGTTTTAAAAAAAAATAAAAATAATTTTTACAATTTTATTATAGACAATTTTTATTTATTTTATAAATATTTATTTATTATAACAATATTTTATTTTAAAAATAATTAATTAAAAAAAATTCAAATAAAATAATTATCAAATAAAAAAGCAAATAAAAAATCACTCAAATATTAAAATTGATAAGATAATTATTTTATTTTAGAAAATTTACTTGCTAAAAAAATTTAAAAAGATATGTATATACCAAAAAGTTAATTCTCCATAAAGATGATACTGGTCATATATCAATAATATAATATTTCAAAAGTAATGTTTTATTTATTATTCTTTAACCAACAGGAGTAGCAACATTTATTTTTTTATGGAAACAAACCACCAAATCGAGTATAAAATGAATCATATTAAAAAGGAAATGAAATACCTATGCAACGTGCTCTCAATGTCTCTTATATTTTCAACCATAAATAATGTATACCAACCTGGTTAAAAAAAAAAATGTGATAATATAAAAAAAAAAGTTGATGGACATATTCCGCTAAACAAGTAATAAATAAATACAACAAAAAAGGTTAAGACATTTTACATATCACTAAAAGTAGTCATTAATTACGTCTAAAGATTTCTCTTGCACGAGGTCATTTTCAACAGAATAAGCTTAGTCATTGATTTCACATATAATATGAAACACATGGCATGATGTTATAGCATTTGTTGTGAGATGACCCGAAACTTGAATCTATATATCTCTTCTTCTTCCTCTTTCTCTTTCTCAGTATTCACCAATATTCACAATGCTTCCTTACCATACCCTTCAAGAGGCACAAGCTGCCCTAGGAAGAGGACTAACCCTTCCTGAGACAATATGGTTCAAATATTCTGCAGACAAACCTGATTTTCTGCTCCATTGCCACAACTCTCTATTCTTGTTCCTCTTTTATTCTATTGCTCCTGTTCCATTCCTATTGATGGAGCTTAGTGGGAACCAGAAAATACACAAACACAAGATTCAGCCAAAGGTTAAGAGAACATTCTGGGAAATGTTCAAATGTTACAAAGATGTCTTGCACACCTTTGTCATTGCAGTTACTCCACTTCAGATCATTTCTTATCCCACCATAAAGGTAAGTCCTTTCTTTTCGAGTCTAATGTTTATCATGTTAGTATATATATATATATATTTTTTTCATTTAATTACTTAAAAATCATTATATAATAGTGTTTGTGTTGAAAATTTAAAAATATGAGTCTAAGTTTCATGTTGAGTAAAGATGAGATAATTGAATACCATATAAGAATGAAAATCTATAAACTCATTACATTATGATTTTGGGTTAAAAATAATGTCAATATCTTATGAAATTAAACTCGGGTCTCGTTGATTTTACGGTTATCTTTCAGTTAAAAATTTCGCTTCAGAATAGAAAATTTTATATTATACAACTTTTACTTTACAAAATAAGTTTTGTGATAAATTAGGTTTAAACTTTTTTTTAATTATATAAATATATTTTAATCCATTTATCAATTAAACTCACTTTATTATATTAAAGTACAGTCCGACCATCAACAAATATCACAAAATTATTCAAATAATTATTACAATCTTAGTTTTAGAACATTAAAACAACCACCAGATGAGTTGGATCTTTAATTAGATAAGTTAGATAAGGACAGAAATAATAAATACACTGAATACAATCTTAAATTTAATCATTAAATTTAAAAGACCTAGCATATAGTACATGTTGATGAATTATAATTGAATCGACCATAAATATATAGTTTACATAATTATTAAAATAATAATTACAACCTACCAATCTTAAATTTAGAACATTCACAAAACAATAGATGATTTGAATATTTTCTAATATATAGAACACTATAAATACAGTGAATGGACTCTTAGGCTAATAACACTTTAAAAGTTAAATATATTTAACAATTAAATTATTAGATTATAAGGTGCAACAAGTAAAATATTTAGCCATAGATTGTGAATTTGTGAAGTTTTTGTTCTCCTAATCTGGAAGTAACGCATATTAAAGTTTGAGGCAAATTATAAGACTCTATTGATTATTGCATGTGGTATCAATTGTCCTGTAATGGAGTCAAGTGGGTTAAGTCATAACCGAATCGTGGTACTTGAATTATTATATTCTTAAGTAAAAAGAGTTGCATCCTGACTAATGATTATAACTTTTGACCTAATGGTAAGCGCTCGATCTTAACAATTGATATCAAAATCAAAGTTACAAGTTCAATTTTCGGTAGACAACTATTAAGGAGTTAAGGAGGAGACTGTTACTTAACATCTTCATTAATATTTTAACCTTTCAAAATAATTTCGTGTATAATTCGTGTTTGAGTATTGTAATTTATTTTTCAGGTTTTGAAGGAGATATATAATTGTAGGAACATTAGTACGTACAATTGATCAATGCTCCGACAATTAGATGCTAGTTAATATTCCAACACATGAATAGGATTGTTCCACCAGATAAATTGTATGAATATTTAATAATTTTGTGATAGTTTACTCATCAAATCTCTTCATATTTTTTTGGAAACTACTTCCGTTCTCATTTTTTTTAAGAAAAAAAAATAATGTAATTTAGTGTAAGCTTTTTTTCCTTAAATATAATAATTTTTTTATTTTTTACTTCATTTAATGATTTTTCTTTTAAAAAATTATAACTAATGTCTTTGGTTGCAATACTGTATCCGACTCATCTTCCTATTTAAAAAGTTCAGATGAACACAGTTTTTTATTTTTTGTTATACTAAATTAATAATGAAGACATTTTAGTGAATAAGACAAAAACATCTTTATCTAGGTGTAGGGGCGAATCCCATGTGGTCTCAATAAATTTCAATAAAATCATAAGTCAAGGACAGTGCCCTACTCATTCCTTAAAGATCTATATGTATATACATTCTAAAATGATAGTAACTAAAAGTTTTTTCATAAATTAAAAATAAACAATAAATACATCACTTTTTAATCAATTTTATTATATTAAGACAGCTGAGATAATTAATTTAAAGGCAAATTAATATTACATTGAAGTTGATAATATTCTTATTTTAAAAAAAAGGGTTAAATAACCTTTTCTATTTCATTATTATATATATATTTTTTAAATTTCATCTCTCTAATTTGAATGATTTCAGTTTGATTTCATATTTAAAAAAAAATGGATAATTTTGTTGTTGTTAAATTTATAGTCATGTTACGGTTGATAAAATGTATCATTTGTTATTTTTATACTGTATATTATTGATTCAATATTATCATTATCAATTTAATGAAAAAAATAATATTAACCATTTTTAAAAAATATATCAAATTATCAACATTGAATATTGTTGTACCAAAGTGAAACCAACATAATAATATATAATAATATCAACTTACTAAAGGTGGCAAACTCCATGGTACTTTATAGTTTAAATCGGGACATGTGAAACAGAGTGGTAGGTATACTTTATTTGGCAATTAAATCGAACTTTGAATTGTATAAAATAATTATAATTTGTTGTATAAAAAAAGCTTTATTGAAAAATAATAAAATAATAAAATTTTATACATTTGTCAGAAAATGGTCTAACCTTTCATTGCCTAAAGAAGAAGAAAAATATAATTGGCATTGTAATTTTATTAATTTCAGTTTACAATATGATCTGCAATAGTTAACAGTTCGATCTTAAAAAATATAAAGCAGGACATGTGAGCCTATGTTTTATTTATACAGTGACTTAAATAAACTTAACTCAAATATATCATTCTTTTAATGAATTAAAGTATTTTTTTTATAACATTGCTTCAGTTATACATCATAATCATGTTTGGTATTGACAATCACTCTAAGAGACAGGGAAAAGTACTCATTTATTTAAAGGATTGAGATGTGGTCTCCTCTAACATTTTTGCTAATTTAATTTTTTTAAAACATTTACTTAATTAATTTATTTGAAAGCTTGATTGGCAAATAAATATTAATGAACTTACATTTAGTTTTCATAGTTATTTCAAAAGTGTAAATTTATTTTTTGTAAAAAATTAATCAAACATTTAGTTTTTAATTTTTTAAATATAATAGTTTAATTTACAGTTAGTCTATTTATTTTTTATATTTTTTGTAAAAAATAGGAAATGTTGACGTAACTATAGGTATGAAAATAATATTTTTTAGCTTAAATATTAATATTAATGATTTAAAAAATAGGCTAGTATTTGTATGATATACTATGTTGGATCAAAAAATTTAAATTTACAAATTTAAAAAGTAAAAAAATTACATTAAAATGCTGTAAGGATTGAAATTGTAAGTTTTTTTTTTCAGTGGATTGGGATCAGAACTGGTTTGTCACTGCCATCGGGCTGGGAATTATTTTGGCAGATATTAGTTTACTTTGTCATAGAAGATTATTTGGGCTATTGGGTTCACAGGATGCTCCATTGCAAATGGGCCTATGAGAAGATCCACAAGCTACATCATGAATATTCGGCACCAATTGGGCTATCAGCTCCTTATGCACATTGGGCTGAGATAATCATATTGGGTATCCCCGCATTTATTGGTCCAATATTAGTACCAGGCCACATAACAACCTATTGGTTATGGTTCATTTTGCGCCAGCTAGAAGCCATTGAGACTCATAGCGGGTAAAACTTTAATTTTTTTTTTCAGGATATCTCATTTTACACCCTTATTATTTCTTGCTGCACCTTGTAAATGTTAAAATTTATATTTTATCCTTATTACGGGAAAGCTTGTCCAATTTGAAATAAGCTTTTGAATTCAAAAATCACTCTAAAAGTGCACAATATGCAATTAAAAAAAAACTTTCATATTATACAATTGGAATTATTTTTTGAAATATTGTTTCGATCTGTACAATTTAAAAAGTTGATTTCAAATTATAAAATATGTAAGTCATTTTAAAATTTTACACTGAAATTACACTACCAAAAGTATCATGTTTAAAAGGAAAATTGATTTTTATATCGTTCAATTTTGAATAAATTTCCATATTTGAAAGCTACCTTCTAAAAAAACACATTTAAATTCTATAATTTGAAAAATTCTTTAATCACGTTATTCAGGAAAGAGAGCTAACTTAGACCAGAAGAATGCAAATAAGAAAAATAAGAAATACGATTAGTGACTTTCATGGTTAATTTTGTTTATGCACACTCTTTTTCATCATGCAAGTACAAATATAACCTTCATTAAATTATTTTAATAATGTTCAAAATATACAAACTAATTATTTTTAAATCTAATTTATCTTATGACATGGTTAAGGTATGATTTTCCTTGGAGTTGCACGAAGTTTATACCATTTTATGGAGGAGCAGCATTCCATGACTATCATCACTATGTTGGTGAAAAAAGTCAAAGCAACTTTGCCTCAGTATTTACCTATTGTGACTACATTTATAGAACTCATAAGGTAACCTTCATATTTTTAATCAATTGGCTTAAGCATTAGTTAATTTTTTATTCTATTTTTTATATATAAAACATTGGAAACATTCAATATTTTTGGTAAAAGATAACTATCATTGTACTAATAGGTCCTACACCTTATTTTTCAGGGATACCAATACATAAAACAGAAGGGGAAGGAAAATTCTACCTACACCAAAATGTACAAGACAAGATGAAGTAGCTGTGTTATGCTTTCAACTTTGAGATTGACTCTATAATCAAATAAATAAAGAAATAAAGTTTAAATAATTACTTACCTTGTCTTACGTTTATAATTTTTAAGATATTTAAATATATTGATTTTAAATTGATTTTATTCTAAATTAATTTTATTTTTAAATGTTTAATTTAAATAAGAAAATTTAGATTTATCGAATTTGAATTTCCTTTTTGGATAAAATTTTTATACTACTACCAAATTCCAACAAATATTTAAATACTAAATAATTGTCAAAAGTTAAAAGATATTAATATTAATAATATTTTGTAGTCATTGATGTTATTTTTTTTATCAAAATTTTTCAAGATTTTTTTCATTTTATATTTGCAATTTTTTTCTCAATTTATGTTAAATGAGATTATTTTTAAATTATGAAATGACAAATCATATCAAATCCAACCGAGTTTATTGGTTCACATCCTATTATAATCTTATCTTCATTCTAATATAATCAAATTTATACCAACTTAAGGAATAAATAACTTAATTTTTATCTAAAAGACTTAACTATCTACGTATTATGTTCAAATTTATTGATTAATTATATTTGCATTTCAACGTTTTGGTTTAGTTATATTTATATTTAACAACATAGAAACTTACATTGTATGGTTCAGATTTTCTATTTTCTATATTTATGCTAAAAGGTTTTTATTCACAAATTTATATGTTGTTTATAAAACTAATAGAAACATCCTAGTAACGAATAATCTAAGTCTTGATTGATATAAATGATAGTGATACTGTCCTTTAAGTAGATTAATAATTTATTTATTTTCAGTAAGAAAATTACTAACTTATTTACTATTAGGTTTTCTACCTCTCTAGATATTTTAATTTAATCCTATAAAAGGAAGTTAATTTACTTATGAAAGCTTATTAATTGTTCTTTTTCTTTTTTTAAATTATTCGAAACAACTTAAAGGCTTAAAAATTTAATAAACCTTGTTAAATCGCAATTCAAAAGAAAAATTACATGGTGTTGAATCTTTAGATTAATTAGTAGTTGGGAATACGTAGGTCTGCAATGTTAACATTTTACAAGTTAAATTATAATTTTTGTCTTCCATATTATAATGGTTATATATTATAATTCTTTAGATATGTAGAGATATTGAATTCATGCTGCTTAGGTGTATACTTGAGTCTGACTCTAACTTAATATGCTTAGACATATTTTAAGAATATATTTTATTTACAATCCAACCATATTAGTGACGACTCACAGATAAGTTTTCACTTTAAATTTTATAATAATTTGTATAAATTTTATTTAGGTGTATAATTTCCAATTTTTATACCATTTTAGCTCCATAATTATTTTGAGTTTGTACTTTTCTTATTATCCTTACTTCTTTGTTTTCATAGGCGAACATAAACACGAGCTTACGAGCTTAATAGTTCGGTTGTGGAATTTTAGCACAAAAATGCATGAAAATGATTTCTTTTAATGACATAAACTGTAGTCACTAGCAACATGTCCATTATGTTCTCTCCCACAACACTATAACACTAATCTCGCATCACTTCATGATTCATGTCAACCTCACCAGAACAACCAAAACCAAACCCAAAAACATTATCTATGTGTCTATAAATTATTTATCACAAAAATTCGAAATGTACAAGTCTAAGCAGCAACTAAAGGGCTTTGTATCATTTCAGCTCATCATAGTTTCTCATTCAACTTTCAAAACGCAGCTCTAATCAAGTTGTGAAGGGAAACTTTTCAAGCATCTGTCTTTAACGTAAATTAGTAGTCAGTGAGAGCATAGGCATGCTAATGATGGCAGTGTGGTTTAGGATGAAGGTATAGATGGAGATGCCCACAATTTTACTTTCTTGTCAGCACTGGCTGTGGCTAAAACCAAGACTTTATCATTTCCTGTAAAAGTTTGTGCCAATTATGGAAATTTGTTAAGAACACAGTAAATTAGGTGAAGGACCAAAAGGAATGGAGTCAGATTAGCGTCTTTACCCATTGGAATAGCCTTAGGAGACCACGAAATGCAAGAAATGTCACCTGCAAATGAAAACAATAATCAAGGAGTGGATGATCAGAGATAGAAAATTACTTTATATGTTGCAAGGGAACAACTAAAAGAGTTGATGATTGGACATACTGTCATGGGCTTTCTCAGCTGTATCCAAAACCTTTCCAGTATCAACACATAACCACTGCAATGTGGAACCATGGGTTGCAGCCAAAATTTTTCCATCCGGGGAAATACTAAGGCGGTCATAGTGCAAAGCAGCACCAGAAGAATCGCGAAGAGGAATAGGGAACACCTTCAGTGTCTTTGGATCCTCATCAAGGTGATATCGAACTTCAGGATACAAGGAAAATAAGGTGAGATGAATTGAATTAATTAACAACCTAGTCCTTAAGACAGCACATATGAACATTTGGATAAGAACCTACTTGCCCAAACCCCATGGAAAAAATAATACCATTGACTGATCAAATAACAAACCCATTTATCAGGTCAAATAAAATAACACGCACAAAAGAAAACATGTCGGTTTTCAGCTATAGAATCTCATCAAAGTGCTGTTTGAATTCTTCACTAATAGCATAAGGCATGACCAAATATCTTGTCTACAATCTTTAAAAGTATTTGCAACTGCGGTCGACACCAAGAGTTTGCTAGAAAAATAAAATCAATTACATAAGTAAAAAAATAATCATCTTTCAAAATGTGCTCACCATTGATATTCCATATTCTCATTGTACCGTCCTTGGATGCAGTGATTATTTGCTCAGAGTTCGGTGTAAAGCATAACCAAGTCACAGCACTCTGACACACAAGTAATAAACATATAATCATAGTCAAAATATTTCAATGCAGGTATGCCTTCATGAAAATCATGCTCGTGAAATTTCCATTGACACAAGATATTCTAATGTAATAAATGAAATATAAGACTACTGCATAAAAAGTATATGAAAATTAATTTATAGTATACCTTTTATATAAACAGAGTAGCAATGCATTAGAAGGAAAATATAATCTTTGAATTTTTTGGCTTGAAAAGTCTATATATGTATAAATGGGAGGTTAAATTAAATTTTAGTCACCCCCAAATAATAATGCTAACCTTATGCCCCTTAAGCTGCATAACATTTAAAACTTCCTTGGCAGATCCATCCTTTGCATATACAATCTCCCAGACCTGCCAAACATTGTAAACAAGAAAAAATGGAGAATACATAAAGCAATGTTTAAAAACAGAAGCAGTAAGGTTCTGATAAACGTTGTCAATCAAAAAATATAATGCAAAGCATAGTAATGAATAATGGTGTATTGAGAAGCTCCCTGGGGTCATCTAACAAATTGTTAGACAACTGTATTCTATTCATGTCAAAGACGAATTACAAGTCATTGCAATATTATATTTAATTTGATTTATTCTTGCTTTCACAATTTGTATGGTGCAGTTTCAAGTGATATATTGCTGCTATCTTGGTTCTTGAGTAGGCAAAGTTATTGACAGATTATAAACAAAAAAGACTTAATTATTAATTTGGTCCCTTTATTTAGGTTTATGATTCACTTTGGTCTCTATATTTTTCTTTTTGACTCAATTGAGTTTCAATATGTTTTAAATAGAGTTAATTTGGTTCCTTCCATTAAATTAGTATTAACCCCATTTGGAAAGTGCCACATCCCCCGTTTTATCTCCTTTTTGCTTTAAGTAAAATATTCTTCACAATCCCTGTTTTTATATTTGTTTTTCTACCTAAATAGATGAAACAGACTAATTGAGTTTCTAAAGTCAAGTTTTTTCCACAAATTCATTTGTCCACACTGGTCATAGAACATTAGAAATCATTTGGCTGAAACTGTTCATTGACCATTCACAAAATTAAAATAAAAGGTGTTGTGAATACATATATGTGGAGAGAGAGAGAGAGAGAGAGAGAGAGAGAGAGAGAGAGAAAGAGAGAGAGAGAACAGAGAACAAGGAAGGTGATTGGATATACAAACTTCACATGTACAAACTTCAACCCTAGCTAGTAAAAAAATAAGAGCTTAAGCTTAAAGGATACTTCTTACTGCACAGTACCAGTTACCCCTCTATGTGTGCACACATAATAAGTACTAGTAATTCATAAAAAAATAAATAGATGTGCGCATTAAACCTCACCTTCACATCTGCAGTAAATGCTGCTGCGGCAATAAATCGACCATTCGGTGATATAGCAGCCATGTTATTTTTCAATTGATTTGTATCCACATGACCAACACTCTTCCCGGTTTTTCCATGCCAAAGAATGATATCAGTCCCTGAATTAGAAATCAAATTTAGGATAGCTTAGAGAAAGCCAACATCAAGTATTAAATTTCAGCATAAAGACACTGACAATAATTTCATTAGCAACTTGAATTAAAAGTACAATACAGTGCCTTTGATTTATAAGCAGCATAAATCTCACACCACATCCAAATTTTAGTTAACAATTCAATTTTTCTTACTAATAAGTTCCAAGGTTACATGTCAGACGGTATAGGTAGCTCAGACCTTTGCAGTATTTAGTGGTGAAATAAATATGTAAAAAGGAAACATAAACAGAAATGCATGATCTACTTAAATCATTTTATGGACCCTTCCCCATACAAGGGTTTATTTTCGTGCAAGCTACTTCTGATTAAAATTGGAATTCCCTTCATAATCGCAGAGCATACTATTAGGCGAGAAGACCCTGAATATATAAATAAATTATGACAGACAAACAGAACATTTTCTTCATAGATTCCAAAGGGAAATGGTGAAAGATACCTTCTGAACAAGAGGCAATAATTGTACTTCCATCGCCACTGCCATAAGTTGCTGAGGCTCCAAACATGGTCAATATTGACTTTTTATCATGAACTTTGTGATGCTCCCACTTAATTTCTGGGAGAGGAAGTTTTGTTTGTTTATTTTCTGAAGATACAGGCTTCCCTTCTCCATACATATATAATGAAGAACCAGAAAGAGTATAAGATGACACAACAATGGAGGATGCATCATCAGAAAATGCAACTGCTGTTGGATGACCACCGGCGGGTAAATTAATCCTTAGAAACCTGCAAAAGAGTAGAGACAATAAAATTTGTGCATGAGATATGATTGACATTTATTTTATATGATGTTCCAAGAGGCTTTTAAAATGCACATACTTGAAACTTTTACTTGAAGCATCATCCAACTTAAACACTCTCAGTACTCCATCAGCGCAAGCTGTTTGCATAGACAATATAAAGTAGCAATGTAAGAAAAAAATTCCACATAATGCTTAATTGCTTGTAGAGGTGAAAATAAATAAAAAACAGAACCATGAGAACAGGAAGGAATCTTAGGTCAAAGAAATCTACAAAGGAAATTCGGAAACAACAATGATGCTTGAAAAGTAAGAGTCAATACAAGTGATCACTTTGAGACAGCAAGGAAAATTAATAAGGAGGCTGCAAATGCTAAGCACTACTTTCGCAGTTCCTTCATTGTCATTGACTACAGTGGTTTGTCTTAAAAAAATGAAATTTAAGTCTAATTCAACTTTATAAAAGTGGTTTGGTAAGTTCAGGTTTTCATCCACTTATATAGTATAATTTGGTCTTATCTCTAGTCAATATAGACTCTTCAACAGTTTGTCCATAACTTCAATGATATACCATTGTCTCTTAAACATGTCATGGCCTATGGGGAAAAAATATTTTTATGGCAGCTCTGGTCATGGTATTTTACAGCTATTTTGATCCTTTGGTTTTGGTTTCGTTATTTTGACAGGTAATATATTGTCCACCTAGTATTATTTTCACTCATCTACCTAATGAAGTTTCTTGTTTAACAAAGTATTCAGAATAATGAACATATCAACAATGAAGTCAAGATGGGTTTTCCTTTGTAGTAGAAAATAAGTATAACTAGAAATTTTTAATTAAAGACGCACATAGATTCATAGAAATGGAAATATTTGTCCATAGATCCATACTTCCATGCAAGCACCAAATTTAGTACCCATACCCATATCCTATGCATGTATACCCCTGCCCGAAAACATACTGGATTTTGGCTAAATGAAATATGTTTTCATTTTTAACATATCTTCTTTTGACAAACTAATAAAGTAAAAAAATATACTACCAATATTAATATGAAAAATTTCACAAAACCACAAGCATTAATAAAAAAATGTAACATCTAACTCATATTCACTGTTATCATATTCACTGCCACTAGGTTCCAAACCCAATTGTCACCCCATACTTCTCACTCACATTGTAGGGTTTTTTGAGTGGGCATACTGGGAAGAGTTGGTACAAAACCTGAGAGTTGTAGATCTGATGATTCCCAAGCCATGAGCCAACCCATACACAAGAGACTTGATACCACCTCTAACCCAACACCTTAAAAGAATGAGTTTATGGGTCTTTCTTCTCATATGTGGGACTCCCAACTCCACACTTGAATTCCTCACAATCTCTCTCATGAATGTGAGTCTCCATACATTACAAATTCCCCCTCTATCATGAAAGTGTTCTAACCATGAGTCCTCTACTCATATAACACTTCCCACATATGACGCAAATTGTTGGGTTTATCGAGTAGACATACCAAGGAGAGTCAACACAAAACTTTAGAGTTTATTGATCCAATGAGTCTAGAGCCATGAGTGAACCCATAAACAAGAGACTTGACACGCCTCCAACTTAAAACCTTAAAACAATGGATTGTAGATCTTTCTCCTTAAATATTGCTCACCTCAGTCATCTCCAATCAACGTGACTCCTGACCTCACACTCGGATTCCTCACACACTTCATAACCATTATTTGCTCAAATAGTCTTAAAAATTGAGTTTAAGTCCAAGCGTCAGTTTTGACCAGTTTTCCATGAGAACTTCTATTTTGGGAGCGAAAAATAAGAAAAACAATGAATGAGTTTCTCCATAAGTTAAAATTAACTAACTTATGCACAAGAGGTTACACAAGAGAGTTTCTACAAATTTGCTTATACACAAGCTATGGCGAAACTAGTTTTTATGTCTGTTCCTATTTTTTCCTCTTAGAAGTGTTTATAGAGAAATCTAAATAGGCCCTCACTCAACCCAAAAAATTAACCTATAAGGTAAAAGTTATTATCCACTTATATACTATATTGTGAAACTATCTCTAGTCAATTGTTCAATTACCTCTGGTCAATCAACACATAATGCATAGAGAAAAAGTGAACTAAGAAACACAGATCTTATAACTGAGGAAAATAAGAGGCACAAGAGAATTGAACTAAGCAGGGCAATGAAAATTGACGAATTCATCTTTAAAAGGAACCGTATTACACCTGTTGCCAAATTGCGCCCATCGTGGGAGAAGCATATCCCTGTTACCGCATCACCATGGCCCTTCAAGGTATTCAAATCCAACGGATGGTGTCGCTTGTTTTGATCCTAAACCCATAGAAGAAACCACATTTTGAGAACCAAACCAAACAAAACACGGAAATGAGAAGGAGTTAAGAATTGGAAGCTACCTTGTCGGAGGAATGGGGTTTGGAGAGAGGCTTCTTGGGAAGGGGTTTGGAGGTAGGGTTGGGATTGGGATCGAGATCGGATTTGGCAATGGATCGAACTTCGGATTGGCGCTTGCGGAAGTAGGAGTTGAAGAAGAGAAAGGCAATGATCGCACCCAACACGAGCGAAAGCGCTACGATGGGTAACGCTGGATCCATTTCAGAATGAAGAAGAAGAATAACAACGAGGACTAGAACAAGGGTTTGATTTTGTTAATGCTGTAGAAGTTGCACGCGTCGATTCTTAATCAAACCGTGGATTTGCACGTCGTGTGCAGAGATATGCAGTTGCAATTTGCATACAATTTTTGTTCACGATTATATAAAAATTAAAATATTAAGATTTATAAAACATTTTATGTTTTGTAATTTAATTTAAGATAGATTTATACATTACAAGTAAAAATTATAGTCGTTAATGAAAAGTAAAAGAAAGCTTCGAACAAAGAAAATAAACTAATATTTTGTTCTTCAACTTTTTTTTTAAGAATTTTCAAATTTGTAATAAATTATTAATTATGACATCAAAGGTTAGGCTATATGAAGAAGAAAGAGAAGAAGATCATGCACTTGAAAATCAGTGAAAATTGATTGACATGTGAAAAGAGTATACATGGAAAGCATAAACAATTTAGCTTTTACAAAATTAAAAGAACCTTAAAGAAATATAGACTTAAATTTATCTACTATGATATTTGCGAAGACTAACAATTACAGTCTAATGACGTTGATTGGAGAAGTTGTTTAGATATAAAAAAATCAACTAGTTTTTAAGTTTTATTTGATTATTCTCTAATTTTTTGGAATTTTGTTAAATAAGGTAGTGTTTAAGTTTTCAACATAAATCGGATATTGTGTTTTATATTTAGTGACTAGTGAAGTAGTTTGACTACAACAATAACAATTACACTCTTTTACAATAACAATTGTGTCATACATCTTGCTTCTAATTTTTCTCACCATGATGGATTCAAACATATAGATACTATATTGTTTTTCATTGTTTAAAAGGAGTTCTTTACTCTCATTCATATTTGAACCGAATAAAGATCATATTTGTTGTTGCCTTTAATAGTTTTATTAACAAATAAAGAATCATCAACATATATACTTCAACTTGAAACGATATTAAAATAAAATATAGTTAGATATTATTAATATTATATATAATTAATTATTAATTGTTTATTATTTAGGTATTATATATAATAAGTTATTCAATTTCTTCTAAATATTAAAAATATTTATCAATCAATTTTTTAGTTTTCTTGTTTACTCAACATGTTAATATATTTACTATTATACGTAGCTTTTATCATTTTTTTTGTTCTTGTATTTAACAATGATTAAAAAATTATTCAATATAAATATAAACATTTTCACGTGCTTTAGAGAGGTGTATAATTTGACATATGCTAATACAATTATCCACTCTTTACACGTTTATTCTCCAAGTCCAAGAATAAAATGGGAGAAAGAACATTAATATTGACATAACATAAAAGATCACATGAAGTTTTTGTTAAAAAATATAAGACCATATTGAGTAAAAAATAAATAAAAATAAATATTAAATGATTACTACAAATAAAAACCAAAAATACTATTACACCAACATTTAATTCAATAAATTATTTTATATTTGTTTTCATTAACATACTTCCAACCAAAAAACTAAAACAATAGGCTTTACCACATCTTAATCTTTATAAAATAAAATGTCAAATTAGCAATTCTAATACATGTCATGCTTCACAAACCAATACCAAGGTAAATCTAATAATAATATAGTATTCCTATTATGGTGCAATCTTAAAACATAAAAGCATATTGCAAATACATTCACAACTTCACATCAAGTGGTTCTTAAAATTTTCACCTATCAATTATTTCTTTTTATTCAAAATACATGCACTAACTTCATTCATGAAATTTCAACTTTTATAAACATATCATTCGAAAAATTTACTAATTTATTTATACATGCATGGTTCAAAAGGTGAACCTCAACCCAAAAATCACAAGTACTAGAATGAAATTATAGAACAAAGTCAAATTCCCTTTACCTTAATCTTCTTCATATTATAAAAAGAATTGCAACTTCAAAAGGAAAATGTATATATCAAGAACACTAAATGTAAACTCAATAAATTAAGTGCTAACATCAAACAACCCAAAGAATTAAGATTTAAAATCTTGATTTCTTGCAATTGACCCACACAAAACCTTAAAACAAAGCACATGAAAACTTAAAGAGGTACAAAAACGAAATAAAAAAAAAAAAAAAAAAAAAAAAACAGAAGAAGCCTACCCTAGAGAAAAACAAAGATATTACACACTTGTGGTGGCTAGCTTGAATGTGTTATATGCATGGGAGAAATGAAAATGGAAATTAGAATCTTTGGAGAAAATAAAAGGAAATGAAAGAAGAGAGAATAGGAAAAATAATATGCAATTTCTTGTTTTGGAAATAAGAATAATATAATCTCTCTTGACCTTATCCTTCTAAGTCCACCCCATGTGCTATTTATTTTCGTTTTTTCAACTATTGACCCAAAAATAATAAAAACACAAGTCCTTCAATTTTATATCATCACTTTATCCTTCACGAAAATAGATATAATAATTTTTTTGGGAAGACTTTAACAAGATAATTCGGTGAGATTTGTTTTAAAAAATATTATCATTTTCAAAGGATCAATAATAATAATAATAATAATCTATAACAATATATAAATAGAAATCCTTTTTTTATTCACATTTTGATATTTTTGTTTTATCCTTAATTATTATTTTTAAAATGAATTATTTTATAAATATTTTACTCTTACCCATTATTCTAAAATTATTTCTGTCTTTAACAATTATGTTTAAAATTTCTTTTATGTATATATTTTATTTTTCAAATTTTATATTTAAAATTATTTTAATAATTAATTATATATTTTTTATTTATTTTAACTCAAATTTCTATTAGTATTTGTGTGTTCGATAGTAACAGTAGTAGTAATAATAATTATTATTATTATCTAAAGTGGGTGTCATGAGGTGTGTAATTTTAAAAGGATTTAATTTTAATGCGCTTAGTATAATAGTTTTATATAATTAACTTATAAAAACATCTTGAAATAAATTTTACCATATTTATTGAAAACGATAATTTAAATTGTGATAATTTCGACTATGAAGAAATCTTAAAGCACGCAAATTGTTTGAATGATGTGTTAATTTTGACTGAAAAATGAATATCAACGTCGTCAGAAAATAAACTATGCACTAACATTTTTTACATGTGTTAATTGCATAAATTTAAAATTAATGACACATTTAATACATTTTCTTTCTCACCAGAACTTAATTATGTTTTTAATCTTTGACTTTTTGAATAATTATAGTGTGATTTCCTAATTTTTTTTTACAAAAATCTCCTTATACTAAATTAAAGACTTTTATTTCTTCAACGTCGTTTCTTATATCTAAAGAATAAACTACGAGATTAAAATTATATATTTAAAATATGACTATGGAGTATAGTGTAGGTCATTTCCTTCTCTATCAATGTTTTCAAATTATAATATTAGTAGCTATCATAATAATTGAAAAAAACTATATTAAAATGTCTTTTGTGTCACTTCCAACTTGCAAATATGAATAGTTAATTTAAAATATGACATAAAATGACAAAAGAATATGATCCAATATATAACGTGACGATCTTGCACACAACAATTGGAATTATATATGAACCAAATTTCAAATTGACCGAAAATAACAATCACAATTGTTTGATTGATTGATTTACTTTTCTAAACATTTGATGTTATACAAATAGTATTTATCACAATCCATAAATATAAGTTCTTGAAGCATATGTTAATCTTCGTATTAATCATTGTTCATAGATAACCCTTTTGCTTGCAGCATTGAATTGCATCTACAAACATTTCCTCCATGCTATGCTTAAACTCAAATCCAGCATCCATAAGTTTCTTGGAGATTAAATGTGGAAGCTTGACATCATGAAATTTCTTCACCTCGCTAGAACAAGAAAACCAAAAAATCAAAATTAAATCACAGTTATAAATTTGAGAAATTTGAGAAATAATAGTTCAGAACTCACTCTACTGATATTTGAAAATTGGGGTATTTTGCTGAAAGAAGTTCTGCTATTTCTTCAACATTTGCAATGAACGGTGAGCAATTATACCTCCCTTTTGGATTAGGATGATGAAGGAGGAAGATATGTGCTCGTGCAATATCATCAACATGTACCATGTGAAGACGAGAGGCACAAAATGGATTTTTCTCACCTGCACATCATCGATAGACAAAATTAATTTATAACATGAGATTTGTATATATTATCCGGATAATGATACGATATGAACACAAAAAGGAGATACGGTTAAATTGAAAAAATATAGAATATGCGCCATCATATATTTGCATATTAGTTTAAAATTGTCAACTAATATAAAAGAAATCTAATTTATCTATCTAATATTCAAAAAGTGAAAAGTAGTTATAAAATTTGATCCTTATTTTAATCATTATAATAAAAATTTATGTAATAAGTTTACAAGTTTATAAATTTTTAAGAAAATCATTAGATTTGTGGTTATTAACATCGTGATGGAATCATGCCAAAATCATGTCAAAGACAAAGAAATGTTGGACATATGTCAAACACGAGACACACCATTTATAAGAGGTATTCGAGCATCATATTGTATGTCTTACATTGAAACATAAACATAGCATGAGATTCAACATTAATGATACGGTATGAACAGAGGAGATACAGTCAAATTGACAAAATATAGGACATGCGACACAACATATATTTGTATATTGGTTTGAAATTGTTAACTAACAAAAAATCTAATTTGTCTATCTAATATCCAAAAAGCGAAAAGTAGTTATAAGATTTGTTTATGTAATAAGTTTACAAGTTTATAATTTTTTAAGAAAATCATTAGATTTGTGGTTATTAATATTATGATAGAGTCATATCAAAATCATGTCAAAGACAAAGAAATATATTTCAAATTGGACATGTGTCAGACACGGGACACACCATTTATAAGGCATATTCGAGCATCATATTGTATGTCTTACATTGAAACATATACATCTTAAGCTTGGGATTCAACACTAATGGATAGTCGAATAACATTCTAATAACAGGTAACACAATAAACCCAACAAATAACAAATATTATAACAATGAACTTCAGAAGATTATGATACTATATTAAGAAGTGAACTTTAAAACTAACTTAATCTAAAAAAACATGTAAAGTGAGATCAAATCCTATAAATCTACTTTATCTCTGGTGTGATGTACAATATTAAGTCTACTTTTGACATGTGTAGCAATGGTGTAACTGATCATAAATTCAAAACATTTTCTAATAAAAATTGATGAGCAAAGAAGTTGAAAAGGGTCCTACAAATTGAAAGTTGCAGCACATACCAAATAAGAAAGAGAGAGTGGTATATATTGAGCCAGGGAGTTTATAGGACAGACGAAGGGTCCAAGAACAAAAGTAGGAATGAGAGTGACAACATCCAACCCATGTTTTTTTCCAAATTCAAGAACTGCTTTCTCTGCCATTGTCTTAGAAATTGAATATGCCCAAGCAAAGGGCTTCAAATCTCTGAGAAGATTCTCATCACTCCAATAACTCTCATCCATCACATCATCTTCTTTCTCCTGCCAATAAACAGCAGAAGCACTGGAAGTGTACACAACCCTCTTCACCGTCTTTGAATTCAGACATGCTTTCAGAATCCCTAAGGCTCCATCAGTGCTTCTTTTGGTCACCACTTCCTCTGCTTCCTTCAATTCTAAGGTCAATGCTTATAAATCTTGTTATGTTAGAAGTATCATATCGATTAAATTTAAGGTCAATTCACAATATATAAATGGTGCAATCTTCACCTTATAAGTCGGTTTTGTAGGGTTAAATTAGGCTTAAAAACCTACTTTTAGCATGGTATCAGAAACTTAGAGTCTATCATAATAAACTTTCTTAAACATTTTGTTCCACCCGATATCAAACCGTTAATTATGAAATGAATTGCGAAAAATTTGTACCTAGTTATATATCATGAATAAGAGTATAAAATATCTTTCAGAATTTCATATCAGATCCACTGAGATGAAAGGTGTATAAATGATTAACCTGGATCAGGTCTAACAGTGGTATGAACAGTGTAACCATCTTCAAGTAGTCTCTTGATGATCCATGAGCCAATAAACCATGTGCCTCCAGTTACACAAACTCTTCCTTTTCCTTCTTCCATTTGTGGGTTTTATATTTTGATCCGTTTCTAGTTTTGATGGTTTTGCTTGAATATTCATGAATGGACTCATATATACACATAAAAAATCAAACATGCTTTGCATGGCACTATTATACTTTTTGTTTCGGTAATGGGGGACAGATATCATTGCTCTTTTCTGGAAAGAACAGAACAATCTATTAATATTTTGTAATAAAGAGATTACAGTTATATCTTTAAGTATTTGTTGTTGGTTTTTAATTTTTGAAAAGTTATTGTTTGATTCTTGATTTCTCTTCTTCTTGTGTAGGCCTTTTGTTAGTTTTTTTTTTTTTT
>Ga0214544_1005624_pt1 | contig 24061 bp, 10 predicted proteins | sample CNSS3metaG_FD_160074 | JGI IMG/M metagenome (GOLD analysis project Ga0214544, IMG submission 160074) | Root nodule microbial communities from cowpea collected in UCLA plant growth center, Los Angeles, California, USA - CNSS3 | ecosystem: Host-associated > Plants > Roots > Nodule | place: USA... | reverse complement strand
AATGCTTAGAAATTGAAATGTTTTGCATTTGAATTGCTTGCAATTAAATTTCATTCATTTTTTAAATAATTTGTTTGGATAAGGAAATTAAAATACCTTACATTTCAATTTCTTGTTTGGAAAAAAAATTGAATTTATTGTGAGATAAAATTTAATTTTAACAATATTTATTTTAGGCTTAATTATGTTTTGAGTTCATGATACATTTGGAAACATGCTCGACAACCCAGATGGGTCGGGAAAACCCAACTACACAACCAGATTGGTTAGACCCGATGACCCACCCGAGCTGGAACGACTGGGAAGCCCAAACAAGCTGGGTGGCCCGATGATCTAGAGGCCTGACGGCCCATACTGCACGATTGTGCCGTCAAGTTTGTCAATATGGCCCGATCCAACCTGTCTAGGTCATTGGCCTAATGCTCCAGATGGGTCCAACGACCCGAACGGGCCCGACGATCAAGACGGGCCCGACGACTTGGACGGGCCGAAGACCTGGACGGGCCCGACGACCTGGACGAGCCCGACAATCCGGACGGGGCGGAATATCCAGACAGGTCTGAATACCCAGACGGGTCCAAATACCCAAACGAGCCCATACACCTAGACGAGCCCGTACACCCAAACGAGCCCTAAGACCCGGACGAGTCCAACGACTAGGATGGCCCGAGGACCCGGACGAGCTCCGCGACTCGACACGTTCGACGACCTGGACATGCCCGATGACCTAGACGACTTGGACACATTCGACGACTTGGACATGCCTGATGACCTAGACGGGCCCAACAACTCATACAGGCCCTTTCAAATCATCGGGCCCGTCCGGATAATCTGGCTCGTACGAGTCCTTGGGCCCGTCTGGATCGTCGAGACTGCCTGTGTTATCAGGCCCGTTCGGGTCATCGTTCTTGTCCGGGTCATTGGGCTCGTCCGGGTTGTAGGGCCTGTATGCATCGTCCCGCACTTCCGGGTCATCGGGCCTAATGATTTGGAAGGGCCCATCTGGGTCGTCGGGCTCGTTTGGGTCGTCGGGCACATCTGGGTTGTCTGGCCCGTCTAGGTCGTTAGGCTCATCCCGGTCATCAGGTCCGTCTAGATTATCGGGCCCATTTGGGTCGTCAGACTTGTCTGGGTCATCGTGCCCGTTTGGGTCGTCAGGCCCGTCCAATTCGCTGGGTCCGTCCGGGTCGTCGGGCACGTTTGGGTCGTCAGGCCCGTCTGGGTCATCGGGCACGTTCAGGTCGTCGGGCACGTCCAGGTCATCGTGCCCGTTCGGATTGTCTAGAATGTGAGGTTGAGTAGGAAGAATTTCAAATTCCACCTATTTTGAGGGTATTTGAATTTCTACTAATTTAGCTAATTGAAATCCTTCAAAAAAATGCTTGCATTTGAAATGCTTTTTAATTTCTCTATCCAAACAAAATATTTCATTACAAAGAAATCTAAATTCTTCAAAAAAATGAATTGCTTCATTAAAATACTCTATCCAAACACACTCTAAGGAAATTTTAAAGTAAACACAATTCATGAACTATGTAGTTACCAAAAAGCGCCATTTTTTTTCTAATTTTGTTGTGCATAATAATAATAATAATAATAATAATAATAATAATAATAATAATAATAATAATAATAATAATAATAATATCAATGAAATAAAAAGTATTTATAAAAATATTAATAGAAAAATAATATAACATCGAAATAAAATACTAATAAAAGTAACAATGATAATAACAATTAATTAATAATAATATTAATTTTATTATACCTTAATATTTAATTAAAATCATTTTCAACCAATTATATTTTATTCAAATTAATTACAGTCATTTTTTATATTTAAAAACTAATAATTTATATTTTATTTTAAAATAAATTTTTACTAATTATATTTTATTTTATATTAATTTTAATTTTAAGGATAAAATTGTAATCTTATTTTTTAGTTTATTAAAATGTTTTTTTATTTATCATATCGATTGAATCATTCACAAACCTTATATTAAAATCTTTTCATTCTCACCTTCTTATCCATATAAACAAATAACATCACAATTTCTTCTTTTATCCCTTTAAATACATCTATTCACTCTTTTTCAAAATCATCTTTTGAAACAAACACAACAGATTGAATATTAGGACGAGAATCAAATGGTGACAGGACATATATATATATATATATATATATATATATATATATATATATATATATATATATATATATTTATCTAAAGAAAATTGAATATTATTCATACCTATACACGCATCTAGACAATCAGTGGCGGAACTTGGACTAAAATCTTAGGGGAGCCAAAATTATTTTTTTCTACATTGAAATAAAATTATTTCCTCACATAATTTTCTATATTCAAAACAAGTATATATGATAATAGAATCCAGGAAAATATGATAATATATATATATATATATATATATATATATATATATATATATATATATATATATATATATATATATATATATGAAAGTGTAACATAAAGTTTATTATCAACAATTATATATTAAAAAAAGCAAAAGTTACCTTTAGTGTTTCTTAATGTTCTTTCAATTACTTAATCTTGAATAATGGAATCAAAACTGAAGTGTGTTGCAATATCCCTTCCAATATGGATTATTACACTGCTTGTTATAAAATCTTTTAAAACCTATGAAAAAAACACTAAAAAAAGTTAAAACATGTTGATGACAAATGCCAACTAGAATTCAATGAAAATCAATTCAATTACATGTAACAATAAAAACATTTAAGTCAAGTCGTCTACTTGATTTTTTACTAAAAAGATAACACAGTAAGCAATACGCAAAATTTTTTAATTGCGAATATCGAATACTTTAGCCATGAAGGAAATAAGTTAAATCAAGTGTATTGAAATCTTCTTGGATAACCATCTTTAGTAGACAACGAATAATTTTCTAGATACATTTGATATGAACCCCATTTTAGATAAGTCCTTCGTACCTCATCAATTTGATTTGGTGGGTATTGTCAAATTTGGGGACGTTTTCCCGGATCACACATTCTAAAGCATTTTCAAATTCATTGTATGTAACTCTAGGAACTTTAGATAGTTGTTTTTTATTTACTTCATTTTTTGGATTATCGTGAAGTTTCTCAAGTTTAGATGACGTAGATACATTTTTTTCATCTTCATCACAAGCATTTCTTTTGAAAAAAGAATCAATTCTTCTACTCTTTATCATAATTTTTCTAATGTAAATTTGTCACCCCTCACCTGTTTCGGAAAAGATAAAATTATTAATACCCCAACCAAATTAAATCTCAAAAACCAAAACTTAATATTTTTAGAAAATTAACACCTTCTAAATGGTCCCTTACCTTAAAGTAGATTCCTAATATTGTTATTCTCTTATACAACTTCAAAAGGCTAAAATATCTCTATCTACACAAAGAGAATTTAATCAACAATTAGAGCATGATTTTATGACCATAAAGATATGCCTAGAGTGTAGAAAAGCCATAAAAAAGAAGAAAACATATTGTTTCGAAAAAAAAGGGATAAAGAATGAACTTACTCAAAAAAAAGAATTGTTCGATTCAAAATGTTTCTTAAGTCTTTAATTTTGTTGTAGTGCCCTTTGATTTTGAAAATGATAAGAGATTGATGGTAAAAATTGTAATGAAAGAAAAACATAAAAAAAGATAAAAATATTGAAGAGAAAGAAATCAAATAAAGAAGTAAAATAATTTATAACAAAAAGAAAAAAAAAATTTAAATCTAAATAAAACTTTTTAAAACTAAATTATATAAATAATATAATAATATATAAATATATTTTTAATATATATATATATATATATATATATAATAAAGAGAAAAAGCCATGACTCCCCTGTCATATGTAAGTTCCGCCCGTATAGACAATACAAGAATTTTTCATCAAGTATAAAAATTAATAAAAATTTAACTATAAATAAATGATTATATTATTTGTATATTTTTAAGATTCAAGAACAAAATAATCTATTATCACTTATTACAATCAATAGAGAATGTTTTTAAACAACTTATACGTAACCTTTTTTAGAAAAATATATGATTGTACATTTACAAATCAATCTTACTCATTTTTATTATTCTTCATGTACTCTCCAATATTAGAATAATGTGTTTTTTTCTTATAAACCTTTAACCGGAGATTTTCCATAAAAGACATTGAAAAATAGTACTTTACAAGTTTTGTTTTTATTTTTTTTGGATAATTCATCATATTAGGTTAAATTTATCCATATTCATGTTGATTTTTTGTATCCATATATTTAATGTTTCTTATAATATGTTTCTATATGTATAATTTGTATTCTAAGTAGGATTTTTAAGAAGTTTGCATTTATCGAAATACTGATTTTTTTTTCCCATTAAATATGTGTGATATGAGTACGACAACAAACCAATCTCACTAAATTGTTGTCCAAATGTCGGAATAATAAAATAAATATAAGATTTTCGGTCTTTTTCTTTTATCTTATTTTTGTATTCTTTTTATTTCTTGAAAAGAAAGTGATTTTAAATTTTGTATTTTAATTCTCTAATTGAGTGTTTTCGAATTTCTATTGATTAAATTATAATTTTTTGAACACTGATGTATCCCTTCTACACAGTATATATAAAATGCACTTTTCTTACATTTTTCTTTGTAAAATTTAATTAATCTCTTATGTTGTGGAACCCAATATTTTTAATTTGTGTATTAACTAACCTTTATTTACGTAGACTAAAATCTGTTTCCAGAAGATAAGCAAACACACACCGATCTATTTTAAGGAGAATGCCTCCTTTAATGTATCTGACAAATAATTAATAATTAATTAATTCAAAAGATTATCAGAAAAAACTGAATTACTACAAGTGAACAAAACAGAAGATATTGTTTGTAAAAGGAGAAACAAGAAGAAGTAAAAAGGAAAAAAATAAAAAGTGTGTAATTTGCAATTACAACATGGTGACAAGTTGTATGCCTAGTCAATAAAACAAAGAAAATTATCCCGAAAAAGAAAAAAAAAGAAAAAAAAGGGATAAATAGAGCATAGACCAAGTCAAATCACAACCCATTCAATTCATCAAATCACTTTTCAACCCACTCCCCCTACCCTCACCCGCCGGTCATTCGGTGCACCTTCACCTCTCTCTCACATACTCCCCTCAACTGCGGGTCACTTTAAGATCAACCTTCGCCCCACTCTTTTCTCTCACTCGTTACCTTCTCTCCGTAAAACGAACAAACACACACGCCTTTCTCTCTCTGTATTTTCTTTTCTTTCTCTGTTTTTACTTTCTCTCTCTACATTTTCGTCTTATGAGCCCTAACTCGCGGACCCATCGTCGTCGCTAGCTATGTCGCTGAGAAAGGTCTTTCGCTCCCGCAAGTTCTCGAGATCGTTCAAGGAGGCGCCGGCGGTGGGGACCGTCGAGGGCGGGGTAACCGGAAACGGGCTTGAAAACGCGCACGAAGATGGGTGGTCGAATATGCTGCCGGAGATCCTCTGCGAGATCGTGCGCCGCGTCGACGCCGCCGACGAGCAGTGGCCAAACCGCCAGAACGTAGTGTCGTGCGCTTGCGTGTGCAAGCGCTGGCGCGACATCACGCGTGAGGTCGTGCGTGAGCCTTTGCACACCGGAAAAATCACTTTCCCTTCGTGTCTTAAACAGGTTCGAGGTTCCCTCTTCAAAAGATCAGTTCTTTTTTGTATTTTAATTTCTGGGCACGAAGCATTCTCTTAATTTTGAAATTTCCCGGTTGGGATTTTGTTTGTTTGTGCCCAGAATAAAATGATGAATGCTTTGTCGTATTTCTTTTGATGGTTTTTTACCGGTTAATTTCTTTAATTTGATATATTTTTAGCATTTGTGGTTTGGTTGTTTTGTAAGATCATTGGGTCATTCAATTTTGGGTTGTGAATGTTTTGTTAATGAGTGGTGAATTTGGGAATTATGATTTAGGGATCGGCAGGATTTGGGAATTTTGTTTGTCTAAGATATGGAAACACTTGGTTAGTATCTGATATTCGAATTGGTGCCCTCTGGCTGCGAGAGAAACTGCAGTGGTTTGATAGAAAGGGTGCTGGCGTGTGAATAGGTAATTAATGTTTGAGTAAGTGGGTGTTATTAGTTGCAGCTTTATCTTGTGAGAGTGGATAAGATGGGTGAATTGGGAATATGGATCCATGTTGGCCTTTCAGAAATGGGGTGGTTAGGTGGGGGAGTTTCATCTAACTTTTAGTGGATAAGAATCATTCGTTTGGATGATGTATTTCAGCACTTTGGTCACTGTCTAACATTTGCTGAAATATCTGATGTTTTCGCTTCATTGCTTACCTCAGTAAAAGATAGTAATTTGTAATTTCGAAGAGTTATTTTATTTATCATCATTGAAGGTTTATTTTGTATTGAATACGGGAATCAGGGAGGTTTGGAATTTGACATTTTTGTTGTGTGTTGATGACTTGCAGCCCGGACCACGTGAGGTTCCCCACCAGTGTCTTATAAAGCGGAACAAGAAAACCTCAACGTTTTATCTATATCTTGCTCTAACACCATGTAAGTAAGTATTGTATTGGTAAACAGGTTTATTTTTTGTGTGGTTGCTTTAGAGGTTGATGAAAATTAATTAGGGCTGGAATTGAATGATTTCCTGTACTCTTTAATTCTTCATATGGGGTAGAGCGTTGACAATATGTGAATAGACTAGATCTGGGCACCGTCTTGTTATCTAGCATAACATCAAGCTTTTCTTGTTTGACTAAGGCATGCTTTGCTTTTGTGCTTCAAAGCCCCACAAGTTGAAATGGCTATGTAGTTTGTCAACATGTAAGATGACTGCAAGTTTTGCTAATAAATGTTAATGTAAATATTTGTCAAACTGCATAATTATGGCCACTTAGTTGACCGGACCTGGTCCAAGATGATTAGCTTTACTCAATTTTAATAACCTTCCTTGTGCAATTTATTCATTTTGAGTTGTTTGATTACAAAAAATAAGAAATGTGACAACCAAAATGGAGTTGACTTATTTAAACGGTGTGCTTTGTATTTGAACAATAATCGGAGGTTTTCCTAAGAGGAAAGGATCTATTACTCGTGGTCTGTTTGTTGAAAGACAATGTGGGAAATGTACATTTATTAAAAGCAGCTTGGGATGCTTTATTTTTCACGAAGGGACCTTTAGTAATGGAAGAGAAGGAATTACATAAAGAAGCTTGTGTACAGATGTTGTTATTGATAGGAACTTGGGTATTATGGTGGTGCCTATATCCCACATTGAGTAGCATGTGATTATCGCTGAAGCATTTGGGTGCTTGGTACCCCCCTTAATAACTAGCTGTGGAGGGTGGATTCCACAAGTGCTTTGGTACTTAGCAGTTACATTTGAAGATAGATATATTAGTTTTTCCAGTAAATCATGTTTTCCAGAGTTGATTAATTCCATCAAGTTTCACTGTGGTCCTAGAGCATCTTACATTTCTTACATGTAATGTGTTTGGTTTTTCTTAGGATAACAACTTCAAATTATTCTTATTTTGTTAATCCGGTAAATAATTCATTTCATAATAATGTGCAGGTCCTGAAATTAATGTTCTTTTTTATTTACTTATATTTGACATTGCTTAGGTAGAGGTATGTTGAGAGGTCTACAGGACAATGTGGACATGGTTGATTGAGATACAGGACTGCAATTGATTAGATTTATTATGCTTTGCTTTTTCCTTTCACCTCACACATGTAATATAATGGACAATCTCTTGTTGGAGCATTTATGGGGTGAAACTAAATAGAATATATTGGCCAATAAATGGTACCCACGTTGTTTACTGTAAAAATGTGTTTGTTGGAGCTGAAATTTGGAAACTTGAATTGGTTGAGTAATCTGAAACTTTTTGAAACGTTAGTAAACATAATATTATGATTTTTGAAGTGTTGTAATGAATCAATGTATTTTGGATAGTAGTTGATTTTAGCCACTAGTGTATGAGTATTATCTTTCTCATTAGTATGTTAAATATAATCTTGATAATGCACTGATCTCTTTTAAGTTTTATTTGATGTGCGTGAGATTTATGCCTCTTTTTGTTTCTCGTTTCTCCCCAGCATTCACAGATAAAGGGAAGTTTCTGCTTGCAGCTAGGAGATATAGGTGTGGTACCCATACCGAGTATATAATTTCTCTCGATGCTGATGATTTATCGCAAGGAAGCAATGCTTATGTTGGAAAATTAAGGTAACACTCTATCCTAAGAGATAAAAAAACCTTTTTCTCCTTTGTTTTAGTTGAATGGTGAAGTTTAGACATCTAGTATTTTTAAGTTACTGCCATTCTTTGCCTTTAATTATGGACACATTCGTTATTGTTTTCAAAATGCTTTAGCTTAGAACTGCATATGCTGTGCAATTTAACCTCTTTTGTTTCTCGTTTGTGATTGAATTCGTGAGAACTAGAATTTGTTTCTGATTCAATCATGAAACTGTCAAATGAGTTCCTGTTTGTGTTTTACCATTACCAAGCTGTATCTAAAAAGCAAGTTAAGGAATGAACCTTTTTTATTGCCTTTTTTTTTATATGTTTGTGCATAGAGACCTGTTTGATTTGCATCCTTGCATCTACTGCCAAATCTCCTGTTCAAAAATAAAATACTCTCAAACTTTTGAAGGAAATAAAAATGTACAGACTGCCGCTATAAATCACACCTTGGCATGTGCCAGAAAGAGAAAACAGTTCTATATGCTTCTGTTTGACTGTCATTCAACTCAATACCATTTTGTTTCATAATTAGGGGTACAGATAGGTTGATTGTGCTGCTTTTTTTTAAGATAAAAACTGCACTGGTGACTTTAGGAAAAGGCATCCAGAGAAACTGGTTGAGAAATTTGGAACTATTGTGGTTGGTCTTGATTTACAGTTTTTTTGTCTTGTATTCCAGTATTTTGATATATGTTTGTATCTTGCGCTGAATTATACTAATCATTTAAACCTTCCCAGTCCTCATAAACCAAAACCATTCAATGTTGATTTTGGTCAATTCTTTTGATGCTTCTCAAGTTTCTCTACTAATGACTAGTTGTTACTGAATTTTTTTCACAGCTCGGATTTTCTTGGCACGAACTTCACAATTTATGACAGCCAGCCACCCCATAGTGGTGCAAAACCATCAAGTGGCAGGGCCAGTCGGCGGTTTGCCAGCAAGCAGATAAGCCCCCAGGTCCCTGCTGGTAACTTTGAGGTGGGGCAGGTGTCCTACAAGTTCAACCTGTTGAAATCAAGAGGGCCAAGGAGAATGGTTTGCTCTTTGAAGTCTCCCATGACTCCTGTGAAACCTACAGGTGAAACTTCAGATAGCACATCTCTTGATGGCCACAAGATGCACGATAAAGAACACTTTGCTTCGGGCCACACAATCTTGAAGAATAAAGCTCCCAGGTGGCATGAGCATTTGCAATGCTGGTGCTTGAATTTCCATGGTCGTGTGACAGTGGCCTCGGTGAAAAACTTTCAGCTGGTTGCAACAGTGGACCAAAGCCAACCAGGAGGGAAAGGGGATGAGGAAACAGTTCTTCTCCAGTTTGGTAAAGTAGGGGATGATACTTTCACCATGGATTATAGGCAGCCCTTATCTGCTTTCCAGGCTTTTGCTATTTGCTTAACTAGCTTTGGCACTAAACTTGCTTGTGAGTAATATAATTTTGGTGTCACTGCTTATTTATTCAGTGGAAATGAATGTTGGTTGGAAGTGAATAGTTATTTTTTACTCGGCTTTCAGTCTACAAATTTGATTGCAGGAAGCTTGTTGTTGTAAATGTTATATCATCAATAGGACATGACATCTTCCATAATCAATATATTACCCTATTCACGCCTATGCTCCATAAATTTTATTTTAATTCACGTTAGTCTAAGCATTTTATGCAACTTTTCTAAGTTCAGTTTCTTTTGCTTAAGGACCACGCACTCAGATTGTGATTCTATTTTTCTGGTAAAACAGATTAGACCAAATAAGGTGGCATTTCAATATTTAATTTCTGTTGTTTACAAATACACGTCACACCGATGTCATACACGTTCTATTAATCATAAAGCTTTATTTCTTCTTCGTGGTATCCGGTACCTTGTGCTTAGGTGTGGATTTTTCTGGACCAGCAATAAAGTTAAATAGCATGTGGATTGTTCTAGACAGAAAAGATGTTTCATTTGAGTCTTGTATAAATAATGTAGTTATTTTATATTGTTTAATGGTAAAAATGACTTTATATTCAAACTACATTAAATAAAGTATTTATAATGTCTGTTGCATTCAAATTTACATAGATTTGTTTTTTAAAAAAAATGTTAAGTTGGGAAGAAAAGACTGTAGACAAGATGACTTAGGTTTGTGCAGAAAAGTGTGATGATTGAAGGTGAAGCAACATGGTCTGCTTTATGAATGAGAATGGATAATGGGTTGGTTGTGGCATAAATGATGTGTGTGAATCGTCCATGTACCATTTATTCTCTTCTGGTAACCTTTTTTTCCAAGAGGGGCCATTCCCTTTGCTTAAGTGAAAAGTGATTGAAAAGTCAGGTCCCACCATTTAATGAAGAAAATTCATTTATCAAAATATCTCAGAAGCAAATATTTTGTCGGATTCAATTTCTTAGGTAGCTGCTCGCAGATTTGCTGTCTTCTGATTTGATTGCAAGGTCATTCCATTATACTGCTTCGGTTGGTGAATGCTCACCTTCTTTCATTAGCTACTTCATCTTTTCTCATTAATAATTATTTATGGTCACATAATGTTCTATCATTTCGAATGATTCTTTCTCTATATATCAGATAATAAAAAAAAATAACATTAAATGTGGTTGATTGATTTTATTAATTTTTTATAAACAGATTTTGATTATGCTATATCCAAAAATTTGCTTGGATTTTTTTGTTGTTGAATATATTAGGTTTTGAAACAGGATAACAGGAAGAAAATAATCTTACTGTTTTCATTTTACTTACACTTAGTTTGTTTGAGGTTGAAAGAAAATGATAAAATGAATTACTAAGTGATGTTTAGTTCGTTCGTAGTTAATCAAGGTCGAGTGAATGTACTTATTAGCGGAATATATCATTTTTAGCACCTCGCATATTGGGAGATGATGTGAGATGATTAATTTATTAAATACAAATTTACTCCTCTCATGCTTTTTTTACATGCATGTAGTTATGTAGCATGAAACGTAATTTTTAGCGTTGAGCAACAATACTGCATATACTGTATGGAAGAAGCAATTTTACCCCTCTCATGCTTTTTTCACGTGCATTTAGTTATGTAGCATGAAATGTAATTTATAGTGTTGAGCAACAATATTGGCTATACTGTATGGAATAAGCATAAGATCCCTGACCCAAGTGACCATACACGCTATTTGAATTTCATTGACTGAAAAAAGTCATTAAATACGAACCGAATAAGTTAGATAGGTTGGTATATGTTATTTGGAGTGTATAAGTTGTAAGAGGGAGATAAGTCAGTTTTGTTTTTTGGCATTAATAGAGACAATGGTCTTGTGCTACCATTTCAGGTTAGTTTCAAGATTTTGTACTATTTGTGTGTGTGGCTATATAATGAAATGTGAAGTGCATAGAGAAGACCTTGTGCTGAATCAGGGAGTATCATCATGCATTTAGTCGTTGTTTCTGAGTTTTGAAATGGGGTTGAGCTTTGTAAATAGGAAATAACTAAGTTGGTGTAGATTCAGTGAGGTGTAGAATAATCCAGTAAAGAATGGATTTGATCCTACCATAGTTGGAACTAATCCAGGGCATGATGTGAGTGAATGCACCCGATCCTGTTGGAATCAATCCATGCATGGTGTGAGAAGGGATCTGATCCCACATCACTTGGAACGAATATGTGTGTGCATTAAAAGAGAGGATCCAATCCCACATCACTTGGAAGGATCTATGTGTGTGTGAAAGAGAAAGGATCTGATTCCATATCACTTGGAACGAATCTGTATGCGTTAAAGGGAGAGGATTATACCCAACGTGTGCAGATCCAATCCCAACTACACTAGATCCAAACTTTATATGTTAGAATTGATCTGCTTGGTGGTTGAACGCTGTTTTGTTTTGTTTGCAGGAGGTGGTGGAGGATGCTAGTGCATGGGGCTTCATGAGGTGGTCTTGCATGTGTTGATGGGTTGAGGACGTCTTGGACGTATGGTTTTTGACCTCATTTTGATCTTTACTTGCAGGTGTAGATGAGTTTGTGAGGTGGTGAATAAGTATGGAGTGTGGTTGATGTAGAGGTGTTCTCTTTGTGAAGTAGCGAAGATGGTAGAGGTTAGTTATTGGATCCTGGAGGAGGGGTTCTTTCTGATTTGGAGTTTCTGATTTGTATTTGTTGGTGTAGGTATTGTGTGTTGTGTTTGTCTTGTGGTGGTGCTCAACTTGTTAGTTCATGGATCTCAGTTTATGTGTTTGTGTAGGTGGTCTAGTTGTGTTTATTCTCAAGTGTTAAGATGCACGAAGGTGCTGGAGGTTAGTTTGTGGTAATTAGAAGAAGCTCTTTTTTTATCTTGATTTGAAGATTGTAATATGTGTTGGTTAGTGTAGGTGTTGGACATTCGTGGAATTTGTTTCAAGTCTTTAGAAGTGATCAAAAGTATGTTCATTTTGAAATGTGTTATTTGTGTTATTTATGGATAAATGATATGTTTTATTTATGGATAGATGTCATGTTTTATTTATGGATAAATGTCATGCTTAATTGTTGATGCTATTATTCGCTGAAATATTTTAATTTTCATAATTTGAATTTATTTGAAGTGTTTTAAAATATGAAGTTTTTAATGGTTGATAATTATATGTATTACTTGGAGGTAAAAGTGTTTGTTAAAGGTCATATACATGGAAGAAAAATTAGAATTTTCCTATTTGGATGGTGATGATGTAGTCGATGATGTTGTGGGTGTGGACTTCAATATAGTCACACATTTACACCGACAATTACAAATTCGTACATCACTAGCCGCAATAACAATGTTATGCATTGTTACACATGTGTTGAATATATTGAATATATATTCGAATCATAGCAATATTGGTAGGGAATTTGTATCGGACAAAGATCGTCGCAGAGAGTAGTTGATGTCTTACTTGGTACATATTAATTGATGTTGTGACATTATTCATATAGGACTAGAGGCATTTATTAACCTATGTGAGCGGCTAAGTGCAAGGCCAGTGACACTCCTCTTTCGTCGCCCAAATTATGCTATACAGTGGAGTAGATGTTTTTCTCGATGCAAGAACAAAATATCGGGAAGAGACAACATTTTTCGATGAGTTCTTTGAAGGGATTGAATATTGTTAATGTTGACGGTGTATGGTAGCATGATCGTGTAGTTAATGATGATGAAAGGCAAGCACAACCATAAAATCCTTTGCATGACGACCATGATGTAGGAGTTGATCACTCTGGTGGTAATTTTGAAGAACCTCCCTTCCACTCAAATTCTCATATGGTATGTCAAGTGTGGGATAGGGTGCAAGACTTGCAAAACAAAATGTAAGGAATGGAAGATATGCAAGGACGTGTTCAGCGAATAGAAGAAAATTTATCCAATTTGACTCTTAATGTCAACAGACAAATGGCAAAAGTAAATTTTAATGTTAACTTAATTCTTCATAAAATAGAGGATTAAGAACATTATACTCCCATAATTGTATGGTAACACTCTTTCGTTTGTTTAAATTCCAGGCACATTAATTATATTTCATTACATCAAACTTTTTAATATATTTCATTGTCACTTATAATATTGTTGCTCCTCAAATGACATGAATTCTACAATAATGTTCTATAACATTGTTAATTTTAAAGGCAAAATGCATTTCACAATTGTTTCACAACATTGATTACAATATACTATGAAAAATATATATTATTTTTTTAATTTTTATAATTATTTTTTCAATTTTAGTGATTAAAAAAATTAACAAAATAAATGTACTCATGCAAATATCAATTTATACTACTTATTACATAAGGACAAAATGGTAATCTAACAAATACTTCTACTAAAACATTTTTTAATCTATTACATTAATGAAATTCATTACAAACTTTCATAAAATTTACTTCCAAATCTACTTGCAATCACTTCTACATCTCTTAAAAAAAAATACATAATTTACTCTCAAATTCACACAAATTCATCATCTCCCTCTTCCTTACATCACATCATTGATCTTCACCTGTAAACATATATTCACGTTTCTTTTAGAATTGACAGTTGGCTACAGTGGCATAGCATAGTGGAGACTAGGGGGCCATGGCCCCTCTAAAAATTTTGATTTTTTTTGTTATAGGTAATATATTAAAAATTAATAATAATTATATTAATTTTTTTTATAAAGTACAACATATAATGTTTATAATTGCTTTCTTTTGTTCTTGAAGAGAAAAAGATATATTTTCTTTGCTCTCATTTCTTATGTGTTCTCTTCCATTCTTGAAAAAGAAAAGAAAGTAATTATCTCTTGTTTCACTTGATAGTGAAATATTATTTTATTAATTTATTTCATGAGGATCTTGTATATTAATTTTTTATTTTATGAATATAGAAGAAAAAATATTGTACTGTGTGTTTTTCTATAATTGGATTTTAATTATGGTTTGATTATCATCGATTTTTCCTTTAGTTTTTAGTCTCTCAATTTTTTATTAGATTATGATAAATTATATTTTAGTCTTATTTTTTTTAAATAGTTATATTGATGAAGAATAAAAGAATAGATTCATTTTTTTTTAAATGATAAAGGGAAGCTACCCGTGAAGGTGAAAACAGGACAAATTCAACTTCTTCAGATATTCTGAAGCATGATACTGATGATCCAATCTTCAATTAGAGAGCCCTTTCTTAAGGTTAAAAGAACTATAGGTGAGAAGTTTCATATTAATTCTTTGGAACGTGATCCAGAACAACTTCTTTAGATATGAGAATATCCAATGAGTCAAAGAGATGAAATTAGTAGAACTTATTTAAAATGGGGTCCATATGAAATACAACTTGAAAACTATCCTTATAGGAAAAACATCCAAAGAGATTTCAATCTAATTTGTTTAAAATTTTTCTTTCATGGCTAGAGTATTCCCCGACTAATGATAGAGCTTATTGTTTGACATGTTATCTATTTAATTCAAAGCTAGATGGTCGTCCTGGGTCAGATGTATTTACTAAACAAGGTTTTAGAGCATGGAAAAATGTTAATGCAAGAAAAAAATGTGCATTTCTCAACCACATTGGAGATAGTCCTTCCTCACCGCATAATAATGTAATGAAAGTTTGTGAAGACTTGTTGAATCAATTTATGTACATTAATAACATTATAAACTATAATAATACAATGAAAGCCAGTGTGAGTTTTTCTTTTAGTTTTCGTTATACAAAATTATATATTTATTTTTATTATATTAGTAATAATAATTAAATATATAAATTTTAAATGTATTATTTTATCTTCCTAATAATATTGATCAAGATCCGTCACTTATTGATCGTAAATTACATTTGTCGTATGTTCTAACATCATTACTTTTAAAATTCAAGGTTGTGTGATGGTCAAGTTTTCATAATTCAAGTGTCAAATCATAATTAAAATTAATAACCTTAATTTGTAGGTATGTATGTTTTCGTGAAATAATGATATAGTGAATTTTTTTCATTGGGTGCTGCTGACATGAAAGGGAGAAATAAACTGAACTGCTATGGTTCGTCTGTGGATTTCCAGAAAAAAAAAAGAAGAGTTGAATTGAAGTATGTTTGCACAACACAAGTTTGCATGCAAATACAGTGTATGTACTGTTTGCAAGGAATGAGACATGAGTGATATTTTCATTATTCAATATCAAAAACCTCAATTTTAATTTGTACGGGAGAAATAGAATACAATTTAATAAAATTTGAAATTATTTATTTTTAAATAATTGAATTAAAATTAAATTATATAATTCCAATATTCCCCATCCAAATAATATGCTTCATAAAACATGCAAAAATTCAATACCACTTTGTTTGTAAGAGATATAAAAGTAACAAATTTGCCAACACTAATAATTAGGATTATCGAACTAAGGATTCAGAAAACAACAATGAATATGACAACAAGGTCCAAGATAAGATTCATTGTTTTATTTTATTTTCACATATAGTTCGAATATTTTACTTCTGTCAAAACTAAAACTACTGCTCACCAGAGAAGACCCACCAAAAATTTTAAAATTTAGAATTTAGATCACTAATTGGATATTATGAGCACTATTTAAAAAATTAAAAGCAGAATGCTCTTTACTGATATACACAAAAATAGTGCTTCATTTGATTTTTTATTGTGTATGTATCCAATAAAAAAAGGACAAATATTAGCCCATGTCAAAAAATTCTTGATTAAGAAATTAAACTTCTATTCTTTTGATTATTCCTTAGAAAAGACAAGTATCAGACAATTTTGTTTTCAGTTTTACTTTTTAAATATTTCTTTTGAAATAAAATAATTATTTTATTAATTTCAGTGACTTTTTTTTCTTTAAATTTAATCTTTTTTTTCTAAATTTAGCTATTCTTCTATATGAAAATAACTATATATATTAAAAATTTATTTTAAAAAATTAAAATTACTTGCAATAAAATTATAAAAATATTTAAATTTAAATTATAATTAAAAATATTTAATTCAAAAAAATCAAATTCTGAAATGGGATCTGCATATTCTTCTCCCGATCTGTTTCTGACTACAATCGGGCCTTTTATATGGCACGAACCCTAAGCCCAATAAATAAATTAAAAAAAAAAGTATCATCTGGGTTTTTTCGGGAATCTCTTCTTAGAAATGAAGATGGAGGAAAGATCGTTTATTCTGCGAGAAAAAGAGTGGTGCAAGGTATAACCTTTGTCGCTTTAAATCCTCAAAATTCAAACTTTGGTGTACTTTTCTTCTGCTAAGAGAAGTTGGTGAGGGACGATGTCCAAGTCGTGCAAAGGGTTGGCCGCGGAGCTAGTCAAGTGTCTAAGTGAATCTGATTGTATTAAGGTTCGGTTTTGATGATTTGAATGACTTTGTTGGATTTAGAAAAGGTTGTGTGATTTGTGAAAGAATGATTAATCTTGAATGTTGTGATGATGAATATTTGTGATGTGTATTTGAGAATAGGTTGAGAAGAGATCATTTCGGGAATGTGTTGGAGAGAAGAGTCCTTGTATACCCAGTGAGTGTGTGGGACTCAGGGAAACCTATTTCAATTGCAAGAGAGGCCAGGCAAGTGGGTTCCTTCTGTGTAATACTGATTTCAAATGCATAAAGATGCCATTTTTTTGGGATGTTTTTTCTAAGCAATTGTTTTGCTCTAGTGCTAGATTTATCTTGAGTGAAGCTATGAATTGTGTTTCACAAAATTTGAAATTATTGTTGAATATTTCATGATTGGGTGTTGCCAAGGTTTTAAGTTGCAGTCATGGTTTAGGATTCGTTACTATCCTTGATATCGCTGAAAATTGCAAACAAATGTTGTCACATCATGGGAACCCCAAAGACCGTTATGTTTTGGACCCATATTTAAATTCTAGGTGTTGCTATTGTGTGGATATTTTTTGTGGGCATATGCCTGTGATGTAATTTACTCATCCAAATTTCTCTCTGGTAGGCAAGAGAATTTTCTGAAATCCTCTTTATGACTAGTTGCTGTATTCTTGCTTAATGATGTTCCCTCAAGTAAGAAAGTTTTGAGTAGTTGCGAGCATGGGGCTTTTAACTTGCTGTGTGAATGTTCACATGGTTTCATTCATAATATGATCTATAGGGTTTCAGCATAATTTTAGGTTCTTCTTTGTAATTTTTATTCTTCCATTTTTTTTTTTATATTAAAGGGTGTCTGTTTTCGTATCCTTCCATTTTTAAGCTGGCAATACCAGTCTATAGGATAATGTCTATCTTATGTCTGTTTATGATCTTTTGCATGACTCCATGGACAATCTTGAAATGTCAGCATATTCTTTACATGCCTGATGATTTTAAAACATTATTACTTAGGTGACTGTACATGTCTGGTGTTGATTTTTTACACTAGTAGTAAGTAATAACCGACCAGGTGTTATTCTATTTGGGAAAGGAATTCAACAAGTTTGTTCTTAAGAACAAGTGTATTTGTTAGTGATAATCCTCTCATGCTTTAAGTTCATTATGTATTTATTAAGGCCTTCATACTTCTGATAAAATTGGTTTTCAACAAGTTATAACAATTAACTCAGATCCATTTGGGCATCTTCATTGCAACTTGCAAATGATGTAAATAGTAGATTGGGATGATGATGAATAATTTTATGTTCATGTGTAAGCTTCAGTATTGTACTAAAGAGTAAACAGCTATTGTTTTGGCACTCTTATCAGGTTGACATGAGAGCTAGGATTCGTGGGAACAAAGGCTATTAATGACCCCATCATCCATTGGAAAACTCTGTATTTGTTCTGTCCAGTTCAGGTTCTTTCAATTTTTTGCTCAAGATGAGGTCAAAACAAGTAAAATATGAAGGTGAATCACAGAAGTTGAAGGCCTTATTAATTGCTTGATTTAATGGCATGGTTGCAACACATCTGCATGACTGCAATAATTTGGCTTTTAGAGAGATCATTAAAATAAACTCTATCTAGTATTAACACAGCAGTGCATGTACATTTACCTACACTATTGAATGATAGTCTTCCCTTCATCTTACGATAGTTCCTAAAGTAGGATGTGCTTTGGATTCTTTGCATTCACTCATTCACAGTTCAACATTGAATTTGGATCAGTAGTGTCTCTACTGTGCCTCCAAGTTATATTGATTTTGATATTTTAAAACATATTACAGGTATTTTTAATTTATCAAAATGAGTGTAATTTGGACACATACCTGAGAGACAATATCAAAAGGCAAGTAGAGAAGTTGGACTTGCAAGAATTTGGATTCTATGCTGAGTTTTTGGTGATGTTCCTCTATTGAGTATTCAAAATACATTGATGAAAACTGATTTTGATGTTTAAAATATATTTTTAATATACCAACATCAGTGTATTTTGAAGACTTAGTAGAGGAACATTGTCAAAAATTCAACACAGAATTTGGACTTGACTTGCGATGAATTCAGTTGTATCTGATGAAAGATTGCTCTGCGCATATTTCATTTACATCTACATCGAACAACTTGAAACACATGCAAGGTTTATGGCATCCAATTTTTGATTCAATGGTTCTGAGTTTGTTGAGTTTGAGTGTGTGAAAATATGACTGCATTGAATCCATTTGATGTTCAAGTTATAGTTCCAAGATTTGTTTGTCATAATCCATGCATCTTCATTTTTTATACACAATATGGTCTCTCTTCTTTACCTCTACTTGACTCCTGAACACTTCCTTTCTCAATACAGAGAGGAAGACAGATTTAGCTGTCAGAAAAAGAGGGGGCTATTGACTGTTGGTGCTTCAATTTGTCAGTCCACTTTTTCTTTATCAACTTTCAATTTTGTTCTTCATTGTTTTAAATTTAATTTTATTGTGTTATATGCAGTAGTACTAAACAAATAAAATAACAACGTAATATTTATTGAGTTTTATGATAAATAAAAATGGTTTTCATTGTGATGCCATTACTTAGTTAATAGGAGTTAGTAGTTTTATCGTTTCTCCTATTGTAGTGTGGATATGCTTATTTATAAATTATAATTGTTCCTAAGGAATGGGTAGTTCTTTATTTTAGTGTTTTCTTTTTGTGGGACCTTTTATCTTTAAAGACATTTTTAGTCATAAATTTAAAATTTGAATTTTATAATAGTTTTTATTAGAATTAGTTGATATAACAAAAAAATTTAAGATTGTAAATCAACTGTGATTTAATATCATAAAAAAAAAAAACTGGCTTAAAAGTATGAACAACTAAATAAAATATTAATTAAAGTGTGACATCTATTTAATAGAAAATTCTAATAAATCAAACATCAAATATTATAATAGAATGCGACATAAAGTATATTGGAATTTAACCATTACTATCATCCTAAAATATACTAAAAGCAGAAGTACCATGGACACATAAACATGTTTTACAACATAAAACAAATTGGTAGAAGATCGTTTAACAAAGCAAGAAATTACATAAGACCAATTCTTTAAAAGATACTCAAAAGAGAAATAACCGATAAGTCTAGTCTAAACAGCAGCATCTCTACTAAGGATGGCAACAGGTCGGGTTGGGCATGGATAGTGTCTATTCGCAACCTGACCCGCCTAAAAAAAATTTGTCCGTTACTTGTCCATTTACCTGTCGGATATTCGTTTAAAAAATACTTGTGGATGTTTTTAAAACCCGCGGGTACCTGTGGATACTCTACTTGCAAATGTTAAAAAAAATATATATTTTATGAATTTTTTAATATAAAATTATAAAAATTAAATTTGAATTAAATTTTATTTTTATTTTTTTTGTGGGTAATGGGTATCTGCGGGTACGGATAGTATGATACCTGTATTCGATCCGTTTATAAGCGGGTATTAAAATACTTGCTACCTGCAAGTAATAAATATCCGCGGATAATAACTATCCGTCGTGGATTTTATCTGCGGATATCCACGGGCACAGGTATTTTTGTCATCCCTAATCTCTACTATCTTGATGATCACCATGAGTCTTCACATTTGCTCACACCAATATAGGTGATCCTTATAAAAAGGAAAACATAACAAGGAACCAAACACAAAGATAAATAAGGGTAAGCTAGTGAAAATAATTTTAATAGATAAATAAATAGATCATGAGCAAACAAGTTATTCAGCACAAACAACATGTAATAGCAACCAATAGAAGATCCTCTAACTCAATTATCCGCTAACTCAATTATCCGAATACATGTAATAAAGTCAGATTCACTGGTTGCTTGTACTTGTGGTGACATTTACTACTTTGTGGAGTTATTGCCAATGGCATATATTGTTCGGTAAAGTTATTGCCAATGAGTTTCACCCTATTACACACAAGGTTAGTCCATTATCCTGTCAGAGACTACGACCTCCTGCTGTCATCCCATTGGCAATGGTTTTACATAGCAGTAGATGTCACCACAAGTGCAAGCAACCAGTGAATCCGACCTTATTACATGTATTCAGATAATTGAGTTAGAGGATCTTCTATGGGTTGTTATCACTTGTTGTTTGTGCTCAATAACTTTTTGCTCAATCTATTTATTTATCTATTAAAATTATTTTCTCCTTACCCTTCTTTATTTTTGTGTTTTCCATTTTGCAATGATTACCTATGTTGGTGTGAGCAAATGTGAAGACTTTTATTGGTCTTATGTAATTTTTTGTTCTGTTGAACGATCTTTTGCTAACTTGTTTTATGTTGAAAGACGTGTTTATGGCATTGTTCTGTGTCCGTGGTATGTTTGTTTTTAGTATATTTTGGAATGATAGTAATGGTTAAATTCTTATATACTTTATGTCTGCATGATCTATTTTATTATAATATTTGATGTTTTATTTATTAAAATTTTCTATTAGATGAAATCTTACACTTTTACTTTTATTTATATTTTTGTAAATATATAGAAAAACTTATCTTTCTTTAAATAACGATGTAACATCTAATATATTTAAAATTTAACTTGATATCAAAAAATATTTTGAAAATAATTAACCGAACTTAATTATTTTTTTAAATGCCCTGGAACACTTTAAAAAAAAAACAGATTCATTATAATTTAAAGAACTCCGAAAAAGTACAAAGAAATCCCAAAATCTTGGATTAAATAGTTGTTCTTTTGTTAAACTTGAAATAAGTGTTTCTGAATTAAATTATTTCTTGAAGTTATTTAAGAATCTCAGGATTTGTTTACTAAAATAAATTAAAAACTGCTTATTTCAAATTAACCAGATTAGATAAACAAATAAATAATAGAATTGTGTTTATTTCGTTAAAAATACTTTTTAAAGAACAATACCAATAAACTGACTCATTATTTAAAGCTCCGTTATCAAATTAATATCATGTACTGGCTACTACAAGCTTCCACAACTTTGGCATGAATAATTTATTAGTTTGATTTGATTGGATCAATAGATAAGAAATTAATAATGGTGAGACAAGTTCAGAAGTGAAGGTCCTTGTAGAATTTTGTTAAAATTCTCAACCAATGATGAAATTGAATTAACGTTTGTTCTTGTGCTCTGATATATTTTAATAATTATGTATTTATATTTAGAGAAGGTTAATTATACGTGTCGTTACTGTGGATACTTTTTTAATTTTGAATCAATTTAGTTTTCTATTTTTAAAAATGTATAAATTTAATTTTTTTAATCAAATTTTATAAATTTTATTTAATATTTTAAATGTGTTTTTTAGTTAATATTAAAATAAAAATATATTAAATGATGTAAACAACTCGTATATCATAAAATATGAAAAAAGAAAAGTTAATTAAATTTTATAAAATTTGATTAAAAAAAATAAATTCATACATTTAAATATTTTAGATATTAAATTGAGTCAAAATTTTAAAAATAAACTAATTTTAATGAATGAAAAAATATACAACAAAGATATGTTACAAAAATCTCTTATAAATATTATTTTCAATTATAAGCCACAGAAGTATGAATTTGAAAACATAATAAAAAATGAAATTTCAGAATTTTTTTTCATATTTATCAACGTGAAGGAAAATAAAAAATATATTTTATGTATTCACAAAATTTATCAACTTTTAAAATATTGATGAAAACAAAAATAGACTTTTTCACAAAAAGGAATTTTTTTTTCTGATTTTGAATAATGATTCGTATGAAGAATTGAGCGATGAATTAAGAAATTAAAAATATATTTAATATTTATTTTAAAAATACTATAACCAGAAGTAAAATTAGCTGAAGTTTTTTTTTGTATTTTCAGGTTTGACATGATTAAGACCAATGCTGAATTAGAGAATTTATAACTATATAAAGGAGATTTATTTTGTCCACGTTTCAAAATTTCAATTTTATCTTTTTAAATTATTTAAAGAGAATTTTAATTATTTATTAAATTTTTAAAAATTGACCGTTATTTCTCTTTTGTATCTTTATTTCAAAATTTCAATTTTATTCTTTAAAATATAATTATTTATTAAATTTTTGAAAATTAACTGCTATGTTTACAAGTTTTTTATAAAAATCGTCAACTAATATAATATCATGCATATATAAAAAAATACGTACACACAAGCACGATAGCGATAGCGCATGTGTTTACGCTAGTATGTTATTAATGGTAGTCCCTAGATTATGTTTTATATAATTCGATAATAACTTTTAGAGCTCTCTGTCATTAACTACTAAATTGATTAAACCTTGGTGTATATACGATTTACTATTTATATAACGAAAGTGCATTGTTTACCCTTAGTATTTTTATTGCTAAATTGCTTGAAGTTAATATAAAAACCATTAACACATTGTTGACCTTGAGAAAAGTGACCAAACTAGTATGAATCTAATCCAAGTTGCAAATAGCTGATACCATTGAAATAATAAACAATACTGTGAACATGATCTTCAACAAATCTAACAACACATTATCGTCTTTATTTCAAATTTTAAAATATTTTGGTCTTTAAATTTTAAAATAAATGTGTATAGTTTTCTTAACCTAATGACGTTGATTATTTTAGGTGTCAAATGGTATTTTAGGTTGACATTTAAGTTGTTTACACTATTTAACATGCAATTTAAATATTAACCTAAAATACCGTTCTAACATATTAAAAAAAGTTAATATTATTGGATTAAAAGTATTATATTTATTTATTTTTAAAGTTTGGAGACCAAAATTTATTAAAATTTGGAATAAAAATGAATTTCAATTTTGCATCCAAATATAGGGACAAAAAGATATTTAACATTTTATTTTATCAGGTTTTTTATTACAATGATGAAATATATGCATATTTTGAGTTGGAATATATATATATATATATATATATATATA
>Ga0214544_1005621_pt1 | contig 24064 bp, 18 predicted proteins | sample CNSS3metaG_FD_160074 | JGI IMG/M metagenome (GOLD analysis project Ga0214544, IMG submission 160074) | Root nodule microbial communities from cowpea collected in UCLA plant growth center, Los Angeles, California, USA - CNSS3 | ecosystem: Host-associated > Plants > Roots > Nodule | place: USA... | reverse complement strand
ATAAAAAGAAGAAATAAATAAAAAAAAAAAAAAAACACAAAAAAAAATATATATATATATATATATATATATATATATATATATATATATATATAAAAGACTAAATTTCAATACTAAAATATATGGTAACAATTTTGTAATCATAAGTCCAACGTAAAAAAAGGGACAACATAAGCTAAGATGCACGCATGGCAGAAAGTTAGACGATAATGTCAGAATCAGAACTCAGAAGTGTCTTATATGGGAAGCCACCATTGTTCTCACTTCTCAACATCTCTCATTAATTTACTTCATTTTCTTCAAAGTTGGGGACCAACCATGTGTGAAAACTTATGTATGATTATTCATTACCTAGTCTTTTTCAAGCACAGAATGAGACCACATTGTACTTACCTTATGCAGAAGTAATGATTTATCTTTTCCCATAATATACTCAAAAAACCAACCATCATTAATCTTATCTTCTTGTATTAAGTTAATCATATTCCTTATTTGCTACATAGTTTGCACTTTCGAATAAAGGTTTCTATGATGGTTACCTTTAATCAGCATCTGCATAATTATACACTGTTTTTGATTATTGTCTGGTGTGAGAAGTTAAGTTATGACTTTTGGTAGACTTTATTCATGCATGTTGCTTACTAATAATAGTCATTGGTATCATACTTTCATTTTCCTCTTTTCTTATTATAAAATTAACATTTTAAATTAGTTTTAGTTAAAATTGTAGAAATCAAAGAAAGAAATATACGAAAAAGGGAATTGTGTATTATTAAAATTGTATAGAAAATGTTATAAGAGATGTGTTATATAATACACACAAAGCTAGAGACCACAAGTAAATGAGTGCAAAACATGAACCTATGATCCTCCTCAAACTCACAATGTTACGGCTAAATGCATTGAAAGTTTCTTAAATAAAAAATGAAAGCGTGAAACAGGGTGTGACACTAGTGCAGGAAGGGCTTTTGGCAATGGTTATTTTTGTCATTTTTTCTCGGTTCTAGAACCGAGACATATTACAATGAGAGCAAAAAAGGTAAGCTTTCTTGCCTCGGGTCTCAACCGAAGCAGAAACTCCATATTCTGCCTCAATTTTGCTGAAAACCAAGGCCATATGTGTCGTTATGCATTTTCAACGTTCTATCTTCTCCACCAGAAACCCTAGGCAGCCACCATGGTTCTACCGCAACTCCGTCAATCACCGCCACGTCCGAAACTCACCACCAAAGATTCGCAGTCATCACAATCTTCTCCTTCACCATAAGCCACCACCATGGAACCTTCATGTTCTTCATGCACGAAAACACGAACACCACACTTGTAGAACCACGAACAAAAATCAACCATTTGCAGCAAATCACAAACCTTTAATCGCGCCTCCTCCCCCAAATCGCAAAACCACCTTCATCGCAATGACGAGTTTCTTCACACTACATCCACCTACACGTCTCGCCACCATCAACAACAGATCTCCATCGACGTTAAACACCAATCTGCCACGCACCTGCAACACAATGAACTCACACCCACTTCGCGAGCCCTAAATCGCACTTCGCTAAGCCAAAACGCGAATGAGCCAAACGTCGAGTACTCGTGAGTGACCAGAGCGCAGCAGCAACTACAGCAGCGAAGGTGGGTGGCTGAGAGAGAGAACACGCCCGCAAGGAAGAAGAAAAGTGATTCGTGATTTTTGAACCCTAACGAACCTTATGGCCTCTGTTCAATTTTTCACTGAGGTAGAAAACAATTTTTGGCACCGGTCCAACTCCACCCGAGGCCAAACATCACTTCCCTAGTGGCATTTTTGAAATATTAGCCAACTTTTAGACTTCGGATCTTCAAAACCGAGGCATATAAGACCTTTTGGCATTAGTTTTCTGAGAACCGAAGCAGAAAGGTGTTTTCTACTTCAGGTATATGTTGAACTGAGCATAAAAGTTGGAAAAACTGCAAAAATGTCACCGTGTCATTTTATGTTTTGGTTAAGTGATAACCGAGGTCTATAACGCGAGTTAAAATAGCAAAACTGCACTAGTATGACTTGGTAAACCTATATGCAATCTATAGAGCTAAAGGAACAAATAGTAAAGATATAATGTCAAGTTTGATGACGAGTAAAATAGCAATATGTTTCAATATGTTTGGTTTGTTTATGAAAAATAGAGTTGCGGGCAATATGAAGAGCAATTTTATTGTCAAAATGCGAAGGCACGAGATCTTTCAAGTAGAAACTCATATATGCAAGTAACCAATGCAGTCAAATAATCTCACAAGTAGTCAAAGCCATGACGCGATACTCAACTTCTATGGACGATCAAGATGTCACATCTTGTTTCTTACTCTTCCATGATATAGGTAAATTCACTAAGAAAAATACATCACCCGGTAGTGAATTTCCGATCATTAGAATCACCATTCCAATCCACATCACAATAGGCCCACAAATCCAAAGACGACGTAGGAGGAGACAAAAGAGACTAAAACTTCGTGCCACAAAGATACTTAAGAATACAAAGAACAGAAGCCTAATGAACTATTGTTGGAGCTAAATCAAACTAACTAACAACATGAGCAACATGTGCAATGTTTGGAGAGTCAAAGTAAGATAAACCAGACTCCCAACATGAACAACATGAATCAAACTAACTATTCGTGAGAATATGAAAAACAACAACCCAATGAACTATTGTTGGAGTTGAATCAAATTAACTAACAACATGAACAATATTGCAATGTTTGGAGAGTCAAAGTAAGATAAACTAGACTCTAACATGAACAACATGAAGCAAACTAACTATTCATAGAAGTTTTGTGTGTGTGTGATTGTGCCTCTGTTTGTGAATGTTCATGGAAAATGTGTAAATATTGGTGGAAAGTGTGTGTGGTTGAAGATTAATAATAATAATTAATAGTATATAGAATAATTAATAATAATTATATATATATAATATGAATATATTAAATAAAATGCATATATATAGTTAAATAATAATAAATAATATGTATATATAGTAATTAAATATAACAATAAATAATATATATATATATATATATATAATATATATAATATTTAATAATAATAATAATATTATTATTATTATTAATTTTTATAATAATAATAATAATAATAATAATAATTACATTATTTGAAATAATAATAGTAATAATTTATCTTTTTCTTTATTTTTTTATTCAAATTTATTAAATAATTTTTTTTAATTTAATATTTTTAACTAATAAAAAATCATTTCTTATATTTTTATCATCAAGGGTATTTTAGTAATCTTCAAATTCATCTATTAAAGCTTTTTTATTCAATCTTTCACATCACTAAAATTATTCACTAATTCTCACAAAATTCATCTCCATATCCACTTATTTTATCCTCTAAATCAATTAAAAAAACACACATACTCATTCATTCAAATTTACACAAATTCCTTGACACTCCACCAATTCTACCGTACCAAAGGAAGACGACCTTAATTATTAGTTAAAAATTTAATTTTCGTAAAAGGTTGTGACCAATTTGTGATCAGTGACGTTCTTACCAATCCAACTCATGTGAATACCTCTAAAATTTTATATTAGTTATTATATTAAAATCATAAAAGGTTAATATTTGGTGTAACTTTTTCAGAAATACTGAAATTTCATATCAAACTAAGCATATTAAAGAATTTTATATAAAATATTGTTCATTTTCACAACCAACCTTTTAATTAAATTAATGTATTATCTTTTGTTAGTTTACAATTAAGTTTTATTTATTATTCATATTTTTTACATTTAAAATTAAGATCAAATATGTTTTTTGTTCTTTAACTTTTAACGAAAATTGAAATTAATTCCTCTTCAAAACTTTGATCCAATTTAATTTCCCAACATTAGAAATGCATGAATTTAGTTTTTTTAACCAAATTTTGTTAAGTTTATTTAACATTTAAAATGTGTTTTATGATAGTTTCTCGACTAACATTAAAGCGAAAAAATATCAAACTATATAAACAACTCAAATATTACACGAAAAAGATGAATTATCATTCATATATAAAAAAAAAATACAAAGGATGTTGGAAAGAAAACAAAGGTTAAGAGAGAAGAAGGCACAACAACATTAACCTAAGAACTTAAAAGAAAGGAAGGAAAAAATTAAATAATTTGTTGTAAAAATAAAGAACATAATCAATTTATGCCATAGTATCCATAATAAGATCAAATCGAAGAAAGACGAAGGAAACACAAATTCATAAAATAGACTTTTTTTTCTTCTTCATCTTCTTCTCACCCCTTTTCTATATTGATTAACATGATGAGCTCAAGGCTGAACTTCTTGGCACATGACTTGTATTGAGCATAGAGTGCATTGATTATTGATGCCATTGCTTTATGATTGACTTTTGATCATTGATTGCGGGTCTTTAGGGCAATGTAAAACAACTTCAAAGAAAATTCATCAACTAGAGAAATCACTATTGCACACCTATAGATCCAAGTCACCAAAAGCTACATGTCTAACATATTAATACAAAAATATACAAGTTGTTTTGTTTATTAGTTATTAGTTGTGACTTATTAGTGTACCTTTCATTTTCAACCTTACATTAGGCTTATTTTTCAAACTCTAGCCAAATTTGTATATAATATGTTCAATCTAAATAAATTTCTCCACAAATATTTGTTGAAAAAAATAAGATATTGAAAAATGAATTTAATTTATCTCGTAAACTAAATAAAGTTACATACTTTTTTTTTATAGAAACTCTTATATTTGATTACTCCTTATAGTACAACTTTTATAATTTTTATGTGGATGTCTTTTTCTTTAATACGTAAATATTGACAAGTTTATTCATATGGAATTTATTATTAATGAATAGAGCTGTCAAAATGGGTTGGAACCCACGAGCCAACCCGGCTCACCACGGGTTCGGACCGAGTTGGGTTGAAATTTTTTTACAAATTTCAATACGGACTGATTTTTGACCCGGCTCATTTAGAACCTGACTCATTCGGGTTGAACCCATGGTGAGCCGGGTTGGCTCACCAACCCGCAGATAAAAGGGTCACACAAATGTTTTTATTTATTTTTATTAAGTTGTGCTTTACATTTGAGTCATGTTAAGTTGTTTTTTTATCCAACACATAAATAATTTGTATTTTTTTTTTTATTTTGGTTTGTATTTGGATTGTATTAAAGTTTATTTAGATTTTAATTAGAATTACAGTTTAGTTTTTACGGAAAAAATAAAATAAAAAAAATAACATTTTTTTAATTAAGTAAACCTGTGAGCCAACCCGTTTAACCCGCCAACCCGTGGTGGGCCGGGCCGGGTTTGAATTTTTTTTGACTCGTTAAAAAGTGAGTAGGGTTGGATTGACTCACTAAATCATCAACTCGTGGTGGATCGAACGGGGTCGGACCGGATTACCCGTTTTGACAGCTCTATTAATGAATCACAAATACAAACGTGATTTCTAAATAATGGGATATTACGCATTGAATGCTATTTTATTTACACATTAATTTTACGTGGGTTTTGAATTTTTCCTAAAAGAATGATATATAATTTTATGCAAAAACGTAAATTTTATCATCTAACTATCAATTATAATTTCATATCATCATGATTATTCATATTAAATTAAATATTAATAAAATGATCAAATAAATTATTTATATTTTAAAAAAGTATGCATTATATTTACTTTTATTTTGTACAAATGAAACATTATAAAATTTTAGATTAATATGAAATCATATACATAATACGTATTTTGTGTTTCAATATCCTATGATTTATACATTTGACATGCTTTGATGTTAAGTTTCGTAATTAATGGAGCCAAGAAAAACAAAAAAACATAAGAGTAATATAAACAAGGGAGTGTCGGTAAGGCTGAAATATATGCTTAATTTTATGTGTTAATGTATATTGTAATGATAACAGTTATTGGGCCATGAAGAAAGAAACAAGTAACATGAAGCAAGGAATACACTTACTACTACTTATTTTTATATCATTCATTCTGCACAAATAAAGGAGACAAGTTCCACTCTTTAAATAAAACCCTAATATATTTTTTGTTTCCTGAAGGATACTTGTCTCCTTTTAACATTATTTTATTTATTTCTAATTAATCAATATGTAATATGACTCTTCCTATAAAAAAAGTAATTATTTTCTTTATGTTTCTAAAAGGATTTTCAGAAAACAGTTGGTATTTTTTTATAATTAGGTTACTGTCAAACATGCAGCAGGTCAACCTTTTAAAAAAACACAAACACATACAATGAATCCGGTGTGGTTAGAACTGTAGAAAGGTACACTTTCATAGGAATATTATCAATTTTTGACCAAAATTGAAAAAGAAAATTTGGAGTCCAATTGGAGCAAATGATTCGTTCTTGCTTGCAAAACAAGTAGCAAGAAAAGAAAATCTGCAGAAAAAGTGTGGTTGGGTTGGTTGCACATGTGCAAGAAGACACCAAATTCCAAATTTCAAAATTCAAATTCAAATATTCTTGTTTTACTTTCACATGAACTCTGAAACATCCCCTTTTAAGCTAGCTTCTCCTTCTCCATGATGTTTGCCACCATTGGGAGAAAAGAATCTGGTGGCAGATTGATATCTTCCAAAACAACTTCACTCACCCTAAGCTAAGATCACTCAAATAAACTCTGTCAGCAATTTAGAATGATAAATTTTCAGAATTCACATGTCAGATATGTTGTTTACACAGACATCTCATCACAGGTTCAACAACCATGCCATGCACAAAATCTTCTCTGTGAAAAACATTTCTTTTCAGATGCTGATACTGAGTTTGACTAGTTGGTAACATGTTTGGTGAAATGGGTGGTTGTCTGTTATCATCGGATAATTTGACAATGGTTCAATGATTAACTTTTCTATTCTGGGTAAAGATGTTTCAACCAAAACTTGACTTCCAACAGAAGTTGTTTCTGATTAATTCGTTCTTTACTAGGTACACAACACGGTTTTTTGTTGGGAATGCATGCAAACCAAGGAACACTCCTTGTCTTTTCAATAGGTGTTGTGCTAACTTAAAAGCTCCAAAACACTCTAATCTAATCAAATTCTCAACAAAGTCTTTTTCACTCCACTTCCTAATTTGACTTCAACACATTTCATCCCTCCCCCATTTGGGTTCTAAGTTTCAATAAAGTTGGTTGAGAACTCAAGAAACACCAAAAAAACTCAAGAACTCAATCAGATTGTCCATGATTGCACAAACAGATGATAAAAATCAGAAAAAAGTGAACAAAATTACCTAAATTTGTAACAATTACATACATATCTATAGATTCAGCAAAAACAGACAAGCTTGTAAGTGGTAGTAAAAATTAATGAATTAGCTAGAACATACACTGGGATTTACCCTGACATCATCGGAAGCTAAGCATCTACACATATTAGTAAGTAAAGTAACATTTTTAATGTTTCACCTTTCACCTTGCTACTCTCAACCCCCCAAAAAAACCAAACAGATTAAGACACTTTACCAAATCAGCAGAACCTTGGAAACCCCATGTGAGAATCCAAAAAACCAACCACTCCACCACCAAATACCAACCATTCACGATTCACCAACAACCCCTTCTTGATTCCCATTCCTTCTAACAAGAGCAAAGTACCCCAAAACAGCACAAAGCGCAGCCACAAAATTCCCTTCCTTCAACAAAATCCTCACCACAACCCCGAAAATCTCCCCCGTCATCTTCCTCCCCTCCACCACCAGGGTCCTCCTAGGCTTCCCAAAGAAGGCCAACAGCACCACCACCGTGATCCACGTGACCACCACCGCGGGAACCATAACCATCAGCGCCGCCACCATGGAGAGGAGGCCAAAGACGGTGCCGAGAAGCACGGAGGCGTAGAGCGCCGGCCAGGCGGAGGTGGAGGACTGAACTTGAAGATTGTACCATGAAAGCGTGGATTGGAGGAAGTTCCATGAAGAAGCCAAAAGGGTTCCATAGACAAAGAGAAAAAGACATGCCCAGGTTCTCCTTTTGCTCATGATGTTGAGAAGGAAGGTGTATGAAGAAGATGGGTGCATAGGTGAAGATGGGTGTTCCTCTTCTTGCGCCATTCACCACCAACAATCCAAAGAACCTCAATTTTGACCTTTCTAGTCTAAGCACTCACCGTGTCCCACCTCGCTCTCTGCGCTCGGATTTCACTTTTCTAATCACTAATCCTTAAAATTATGCTCCTTCCTTGTTCGGTCCTATGTTATCCTATTTCTTTATCCCACATCGTTAATAATTTACTCTCCTCTGCTCAATATAATTGAAACTTTGGAACTAATTTTAGAAACAATAATCACGATAATAAATGATAATAATATAAAAAATATCTATACCAGTTCTGGGCTTGGATTATATCATATACGATGAAGTCCGTCTAACAAATTTTAAATGACCAACAAACAATAAGCTTGACCCAATAAGCCCTATACACAAAATGGCCAATTTTATGTATGATCCTTCATACATTACCAAAACATTACCAAAGAGAATCTCTGAAAGATTACATTTACATTCTCTCTGATTCAAAACACAAGATCAAGACAAAAGCTTCAAAGGGAATATTCAAAACTCAAAACCTTGCATTAAATCCATCATCATAAAAAAAAAAAAGAATAAGATTTATTTATTAGTAATTATTTTTTAATAACTTGTTATAGTAAAATGTTAGGTAATATTATATTGTTTAAGTGATAATATTCATCAAAAGTTTGTGGTATTAAAAATATTCTAATAGTATGTTCATAATGTAAAAGGTATTTTATTGTATGCCCAGCGGATCGGTCAATTGTTGACCACCTGTGACAAAATATGATTTTTCTTGATTGTTGTAGTCTGTCAGTTGATGTAATGTGTTGACTGACGGTCAATCAATTAAGATTACTTCAAAAAAGGTTCGCATTTATGCAGTCAACAGCGAACATGAGTCGGTCAGATCCCTTTCCAATGCCAACAGTTGGACTGTCTTCAGGATTCCATCTTGAGGTCCATTAATACATGTTATGCGCAATAATCAGCAGTCGCTCGGCAACCAAGCAACCCTCGGTCATTGACAACAGTTGGACTACAGATAGGATTCCATCCTAAGGTCCCCTTATGAATATGTGTAACACCGACTAGCTACCGGTCGGTTTCCCCTTCCAGTTCTAACAATAAACAATCCCCAAAATTCAATACTAGTGTCCTCTTATGCAAGATAAGTGTGACGCCGTTCGACAAGCCCGACCGAATGACGTCTAAGTAGATCAAGCAACTTCATAGTTATTGTAAATATGTTAGTAATCAGTTTTAAAAAGCAATTGGACCCTAATTAGCCTAACCTTAATTGCAGGCCTGTGTAAAAAACTATAAATACAAGTCATATGTATGGTTGTTAGGATTTTTCTCTAGCATTTATTATAGTATTTATTGCTCTCGCCCGATCGAACCTTAGTTGACTTAGGCATCAAAGTGCATGTAACCGGTACAACACGATCAACAAACGAACATGTGGATTGAACAAACGATTGAAGCCATGGATTAAAGACCTGACAAGTTGTTTTCTTAGACGTTCAACCCCTACACCAGAACCAAGTATTATATGTATAAATATAAGGTTCTCAGACATTAAATTATCCTTCAAAATTATCAAAGAGTTTGCTATATATGAAAAGAATTTTTTTTTTAGACTCATGGATTTCTTATAAGCTTAACTGTCAACTCTTAATTCAAAAATAAAAGTTGTTAAAAAATATTAAAAAGGCATACCTAGCTTATTTAATTGATGGTCATGTAATCTTGAAGACAATTCATACAAAATAGTTGTTTGTGATTTTTAGAGATGTTCACGAGTTAGGTTGAGTTGAATAAGACTTAGACAAGTCTATAACTTAATATATTAAAACTTATTAAGTTTGGTTGGATTTTGCATTTGTTATGTTAAATCAAATTTAATCTAATCTAGTCTTCACTTCACTGTATTAGATTGAATTAAGTTAATTATATCGATGTTTTGTTTTTGGTAAAATATAAATTTCAATTTTCAACCAATTAAAAAATAATTTAGGTTTCGACTAATTTAATAAATCAAGTCATAACAAGTTTTCTTGAACTAATTCAAGATATGAAAAGAAAAATATAACACAAGTATAAAAATAAGTCTCGGATTCCTTTATATTAAATTCGTCATCTAACCCGTATAAGAATTAGTTAGTTTGGATTGAATTGAGTTGAAATTGACCCAATCATAAATGAAATACAACATCAGTTAAATTGAGTTAGGTTGGGTTGGATCATTGAATAATCCAAACCAATATTCATATATAACATGGTTTGTATGAATTTCATGAATTCTATAAATATGTACCGATGATTTGAAGAATTTTAGTTTCCCTCCTCAGTTACTTCATGTTTTGAGCTTAATTGACATGAAGTATTGTATTTAAGTTTTTAGAAAAAAATTGCTACATTTATTTAATATGATAAAATTGGTTATACTTTTATGTTGAAGAATAATTTGAGTATTAAAACTAGGATGATAAAGATTTGGTTGCTCGTGAATTTAAATTAAGTTAAGGAAACAATGGAGTTGGTTTTAATGGATGATAATGTATGTATGCATGTTTTGTTGTGAAATGTCATGTTAGTTTTAATTATTTAAATAAAGTTTGCTTTGTTTTTTTTTCTTCTGTCTTTCTATACAGACGAAAGCATCATAATAACATTTTGATTCATAGAAAATCAAGTTGAGAAACGCTATGTTGCTTCTATTTTTGGATTCATTGTGTGGTTCGATATTAGAGACTATAATCTTTCTTATCATGAATACAAAATCATTTTCAAATAGGTTTAATTACTCGGATGGTACCTATTTTTGTAAAGGTGTGTCGATCTGGTATCCGCTTTTAAAAAAAGTGTCAATTGCATTTCAACTTTTGAAAAAGTGATTCAATTAAGTTCCTTTCAGACGGAGATGACTAACGTCGTTAAGGGTGTGCCATGTATCAATATGTGGTTTTTTTTATTTTTTAAAATTTGTTATTATTTTTTTAAAATTATTTAAAATTTTATTTATTTATTTTAAACAAAATTAAAAATACCACATGTTAGGTCCCTGGTGTAACACGTGGCATTATTAGTGCCACGTGGCAATGAAATGTCACGTGTCAGTATCACCATCAGATGTCATTGTGTTGATTTCAATTTAGTCTCCACATATGTCTCAATGATTCAATTTAGTCCATATTTATGTATCTCTGATTCAATTTTGACCCAATTTTTTTAATAATTAAAATTAATTTTTATAAAATTAACACTAATTAAGTATAAAATTTTTACAAAAATTAAGTATTTGATACTTATATTAAAATTTACGGGTAAAAGTCATTTTATTAAGTCATTTTTAATAAAAAAATATATTAGTATAACATTCATACAAATAAAAATTTTGGTTTAAAAATAGTAAAAGACAATATTGTTGTATTTTGGCAAAAAAAAAAAGAACAAAACATGAGTACGTAATAAAAAGTAATTAACAAAGTAATATGTTAAAATTTCGTTTTTAATATAAAATATTAGTATAACATTTATACAAATAATAAATTTGATCTGAAATTGGAGAGAAATAATATAAATATCAGTACTTAATTTTGTAAAAATATTTATACTTAATTAGTTTTAATCTCATAAAAAATGGATTACAAAAATATTTTAATTATTAAAAAAAATTGGGACAAAATTGAATCACATACACATAAGTAGGAACTAAATTGAATCAAAAAGACATATACGAGGACTAGATTGAAATCAATGACATCTGATAGTGACACTAACACATGGCATTGCATTGCCACGTGGCACTGACAATGCCACATGTCACACCTTGAACTTGACACATGACATATTTATTTATTTATTTTTTTAAAAATTAAAAAAATCAAAAAAAAAAATTAAAAAAAACAAAAAAAAAAACACAGACTGACATGTGGCATGTTGTTAATGGCGTTAGTCATTTTCATCTCAAAGGGACCTAATTAAATTTTTTTTTTCAAAAATTAGGATATAATTGACATTTTTTTAAAAGTGGGTACCAGATTGACACACCTCCACCAAAGTGGATACCATACGAGTAATTAAACTTTTTCAAATATAATACTAAGGTTGCTAAGATGGAAGGTCCACAATTTGGTGCACATATGTTTTCATTCTTTATATTAAATTGAATCTTGAATGGTCATATATCAATGTGTTACATTAGAGTATAAGTAGTTTTACATTGATGGTTAGTTTTGGACAATTATGAGTACATGTTATATATATATATATATATATATATATATATATATATGTTTTTTATATATGAAGTAATATTGTGTTGATAATAAGTTTTTTTTAAATGACAAACAAATTCATTATTTTGAGTTTTTCTTTCTCTCTTTATTTTCTCTTTATCTTAATTTTTATTGGGTATCCATTCATAGTGACAAATCAAAATTCTTTCTCCTTCACTTTTGATAGTCCTTCATTTCATTATATATCTAAGAAATTAAATAATTCACATATTTTACTATGGAGACAACTTTTTATTATGATGCATAGAATTTTGTGCTTTGTTTTGCAAATCTTTATTCTTATGTGATTTCTCATGAATAAGATCATAAAACATAAAGTGAAAATCCAACATATTGTAGTCCGGAACAAGTTCAAATCCTAATGTTATGACTTCAATGAACTCCTTTTTCATGAATTTTGTCTCGACTAATTTGTTGTGTTCGTTCATATTAGATTTAGGAGAAACTTTGTGAATAAAATGTATTTTGGTCAGTTATTTGTCTTTGTGGAACATCATTGTTAAGATGGGGCACAAACAACTCCATAGGCCATTGCATGCTGCATGTTATTTTTTTAACCCTCAAATGCATTATTGTCCTGGATTTAAAATAGATTTGGAACTGAAACGAGGTTTAGTGGAATGTATAACTAGGATGGTAAAGGATGAGAATGAACAAACTCTTATTGATGTTGAAATTGATGACTTCAGAAAATAAGCAAAATGTTTTAGTAGTCCCTTAACTACTAGGTCAATTAATTTAAAGACTCCAATAGATTGGTAGGAGTCTTATGGTGATGAGTATCCTGAACTCCAAATATTTGTCATTCATGTATTGAGCTTGACATGTAGTTCCTCTGAATGTGAGCGTAATTGGAGTTCCTTTGAGATGGTAAGTTGATATTAGAATATATCTCTATAATAAATTACTAGTATAATGCTTGGTTATCATATTTGTCTTTGCATTTGTTAAGGTCCATGTAAAGAGAAGAAATAGGCTAAAGCCAAAGATAATGAATGATGTTATTTTTGTTATAGCCAATTCAAAATTAACTAAGAAGAAACAAACAAGAAAATAAGCTCAAATTAACATTGATGATTATTCATCTGATGAATAATGGATTATGGAAGATGAGCATGAGCAAAATGAAGCATTAGATTTGGATGAAAACTTGATTCCAGATAAACTTTATATAATCATGACTTAGATATGGCTGATTTGAATGGTGAAGGAGATGGAAATGATGGAGTTGAAGGTCTCTTTGAAGATTATGAATTTAACTTATAAGATTATTTGGTTTAGATGAATTGTTATTTTATTATTGTTTTGTAACTTGGAGGAGTTACTCCTATGTAACTAGGATGATGTGTTTGTACCTAATGATGTACTCTTTTATTTCATATATTATGAAGTTCAGTTACAAATTTTAAGTGACATTAAAATTTGAAGGATCTTACAATTTGTGTTATGATCTTCTGATTTACGATTTATATTTTTTCTTCCGATCTTCAGTAGGATCTCGATTTTTACTACCTTGGTTATAGTACTACAAAATGAAAATATTGATAATGATGCAAGTGACAATGTGTAAGTCACTAATGAGGAAATGTAGAGGAAACATAATAAGAAATGTTAAGAAGGTTTGTAAGGGAAAATAGACCAATTATTTCAAATGACTAAGTGGTTTATTCTATTGAACATGAATGTGACTTAAGTATTGATGAGGATCTAGTCTCATTTAAACAAGCCATGAAAAGTGATAATTCTGAAAAGTGGTTCAATGTAATGAAAGAAGAGTTAAAATCAATGGATGACAATCAAGTTTGGGATCTAATAGAATTGCTTTAAGGTTCTAAACAAGTGGGTTGTAAATGGATCTTGAAGACTAAACGTGACTCAAAAGACAATATTGACAAATATAAGGTTAGACTTGTTGCTAAAGGTTTTACCCAAAAGGATGACATTGATTACAAAGAAACTTTCTCTCCTGTATCTAAAAAGGACTCTTTGAGAATTATTTTAGCTTTGGTGGCTCATTATGGTTTAGAGTTTCACCAAATGGATGTAGAGACCACTGTTCTAAATGGTGACTTTGAGAAAGATGTATATATGGATCAAACGGAAGGGTTCATTTCCATAGGAAAAGAAAATATGGTGTGTAAATTAAAAAAATCAATATATGGACTAAAATAGGCTTCTAGACAATGTTATCTCAAGTTTCGTGATACCATCGCGTCATATGGTTTTGTAGAAAATGTTGTTGATCGGTGTATCTACATGGCCAGTGGGAGCATGTTTGTAATATTAGTCCCATATGTTGATGATATTCTGCTTGCTACTAATAATGTTGCCATGTTTGATGATGTTATAAGTTTATCTCTAATAACTTTGAAATGAAAGATATGAGTGTGACATCTTGTGTGATAGGAATAGAAATATTTCGTGACAAATCACAAGAATTGTCTCAGAAATCATATATTAACAAGGTATTAGAGAGATTCAGAATGGAAAAATGCTCTGTTGGAGTAGTTCCAATTCAGAAAGGGGATACGTTTAGTTAAATGCAATGTCCTGGGAATGATTTCTAATGAAAGGCCATGGAGTCAATTCCTTATGCATCAATGGTTGGGAGTTTGATTTATTCTCAACTTGTACTTGACCAAATATCAGTTTTGTTGTTGGAATGTTAGGCTGGTATCAAAGTAATCCCGGTATGGACCATTAGAAAGTTGCAAAGAAAATTCTTAGGTACTTACAAGGCACCAAGGACTATATGCTTACCTACAGGAAGTCAGATAATCTTGAAGTGATTTGCTACTCGAATTCAGACTATTCTGGATGAGTGGATTCAAAATACTCCACATTTGGATATGTTTATTTATTAGCTGGAGGAGCAATTTCTTAGAGAAGTGCAAAACAACCGATTATTGCTACTTCTACCATGGACGTTGAATTTGTAGCATGCTTTGAGGCTACTATTCATGCTTTGTGGTTGCAAAATTTTGTCTCAAGGTTTAGTATTGTTGATCGTATTGCTAGGCCATTAAGGATTTATTGTGACAATTCTGCAACTGTTTTCTTCTCAAAGAATATAAGTACTAGAAAATTGCAAAACATATGGATTTGAAGTACTTATTGGTCAAAGAAGAAGTACAAAAATATAGAGTGTCAATTGAGAATATTGGTACAAACTTAATAATGGCGAATCCGTTAACTAAAGGTTTACCACCCAAGACATCCATTGGTCATGTTGAAAAGATGAGTATAATGGATAAGTTGTTGTTAATAATGTAGTTTGGTATGTGTGTGTGTGTGTGTGTGTGTACACACACACACATTATGGTTGTAATACTTGTATTGTTTGACACTTGTGATTTCTATTATAGATGTTTGTGTTTATTCTGTCATTCACATTACTTGGTATACATTGTTGTTTTATTTAGTGAGATGACATAATGTATCTCTGAAAGGAGATTAAAGATATATTACAGTTTCATTAAAGTTAAGTTAAATGATTTGTGATACAATGAAGGAATCTTGTTATTGGATAACTTGCAACCGCTATGATCCAATCTTCTAACTTAAGTCAATGGATGATAATGACTTGTTAAGTTCAATGTATGGTGTGCACTTAAAGTTTAATGTTGAATCTTCAAGTCAATACATAAGCCAAGTGGAAGAATGTTAAATTATTTTAATATAATATTGGTTCATGTAATTTATAGAATAACTTAAATGTAAAATTTTCTAATATGATGATTATTAGAACATAAACATATTAAAATTATGAGAATTATTTGAGTTATTAAATTAATTTCCTCTCTTCCCATCTCATTATCTCATTAAGGTATTTCAGTATTTTAATAAATAGTTTTAAAATGCTATAAGTTACATGATAATTGCTTATGTCAAAGAATATGGTTACATACTTGAAATAGAGAAGCAAGTGACTTTGAAAGAAAAAGTATGATAGAAAAAGTATATGAGTGAATTTCATATCATGAAGAAAGTCATTAAAATAAGTAAGAGAATGGAAAATATTCATCAAGAGAACTTTTGTGATGAATTCATATAAGTTCTTGAACCCTTTTAATATAATATGGTTTGTGAGAATAATAGATCTAAGATCTATGAAATAGAGGAATTTTTATAAAATAAGAATGTTTGAAATTATTAGTACTAGAAACAACATGTAATAATATAAAAATTTAAAACAAATTTAAAGATGGAATATTTGATGTTTTTAATCACATAATTCATTGAAAATACAAGAAATTAAGGTCTTGGTTATTTTGTTTTATTTTTTTGAGTTATATTTTGATTTTATAGTACGTTGTAAGTAATTCTTTAATCCATTATTTGAATTCGATTAAATTAATGTATACAAGTTCTTTTAATGGATTATAAGGTCTTTTTAATATGTAGAGATGCTTTTTTCTCTTTTAGGTTTGCAATGAAAAACATTTTAATTAATTAAAAATATTTTAATCAATTAAAATCATATTATTCAATTAAAATCATTTAAAACTCAAATTCATGTAATTAGCTGTATTTTAATTGGTTAAAATAAAATTTGATAAACTAAAATCATTTAAAACTTAAACTTTACAATGACGTTCTTTTAATCAATTAAAATCATTTTTAATTGATTAAAATTATTTAAAATTCAAACTTCATTGATTTTAACATATTTAAAATCTTTTTTTAATATATTAAAATTCTAAAGTATTGGCTTGTAGCTTTGTTTCAATGGATTAAAATAATTTTAATTTATTAAAACTATCAATTATAAAAAAGCACGCATATATCTATGACTAATTATTAAAATATAATAACTTCAACATTCACATTCACTATAAATTCAACATCTACATAAAATTTCCACATCAACTAAAATAAAATGATTTATCAGTGTCACTTACAACAATTGACTCCTACCCTCTAAGTTAGAAGAATTATAGAAAAAGTCTGAAATTACATAAAAGTCTCAAATACTTAGAAAGCCTTCAAAATACTAAAAATACTAAAATATCATCAAAATGAAATATTAATCTTGATGCAACATCATTTCCTCATTTCATAAAACTTGGGAGAATTTAAAGTATACATAATTCTATAGAATACTAGAAAATGGTTTATTAAAAGAGAAATCGATTAAAAATGTCAACTGATTGTTTTTTTACTCATGTTAGGTGATAAAAAAAATACTAAATAGTTCCAAAAAGTTAGAAAGTGTTTAAATAAAAATATTTTTATAAAATATATAATAAAATAATTAAAATGATAATAATTTATATATTAAAAAAGCTAGAACTTTAACCTTTATTCACTTTTTTCTTAAAAATAATCTTTATGTATTAAACTAACCCTGTTATTAAATTAATCTTTTTCTATCTTAATTTGTAAGGTATTTTTAGCAATTTGTAACGTTTGTTTACTTTAGGAAGTTCTTAAATCGATTCTTAAACTCTTGACTAAGAAATACCAAATTGATACTGATCAAGGAGGAATGCCTTTAATTTAAAAAAATCCAATGGACACTATTACCCTGCACTATGAAAAAAGAAGGGAAAAGTAATAAAAAATTGGAGAGAAATTAAAAACGCGTTTAATGCAGAGCATTGATATTCCAAACAGAACTCAACGACCAACACAGAGGTTTTGAACACAAAACTAACACCAATGGTATTTTTGACAGAAGAAACGTGGTGGAGGGAGAGAGAGTCACAACACTGTATGGAATCATGCATCACTAGAGAATATAGATAGAGAGAGAGAGAGAGAGAGAGAGAGAGGGAAAGGGAAAGTGTTTGTGTGTGTGTGTGTGAGAGAAAGAGAGAAAGTGGAGTCTTTTGACTGAGCCTAGCCGGCAAAAGCCGTCTAAGGTTGTTGTCTGGTTGATGATAATGTTCTTTTTAATGTCTGAATACGCGTTGAACTTTCAGACATACCCCCCACCACACTTTTTTCTTGTTAAGCCTCTGATCCATTTTTACCCTTAATCCCAATTCAAAGGTCCACCTTGTCTTTTTCCTTCATTAATTGATTCCATTGTTCGTAAATCATAATACTCTCTGAGTGTTATCACCTTCATTCATCTCAAACTCTTATATCTTTTGTTTTTTATTGCTTGGATTTCTTCTTTCTTTATTGAACAATGATTCCTTTATGACAGTTAGCGATTCTTGTTGGAGGGTTATGAATTGTGGGTTTGGTTCAAGCTTAGAGCTTTTGAATTGGGTGGGGGTGGAATATTTCAGTGTTGGATTTTTGGTATCTGATTTTGAAATGGGTATGTGTCGATGAAGGAAAGTTTTCGTCTTTACTTTTGAATAGGGAGAAAAGAAGGTACTGTGTAGTGGGTGACTTAATTTTTATGAGTTTTGGTGGAGTTGTTGGAAGAAGTGGTGCTGGTGGATGGCGATCCTACTTTTTGAAGGATAATAATTTTGTGAAGTTGATGTGATATCGTTGTGCTTCAACATGGGTTGCTTATGCTCTAAGAGTTCAGCTGTAGAGGACAGCAAGGTAGGTGTCACTAAGAAATTGCAATCGTATAGCACAAGGCCTTCAGAGTTGAATGTTTTGCGGTTGAATTCGACTAGGAGGGTTGATGAAGGTGGAGCTAAAGATGTGATAATAGAAGGTGGCCGTGTAAAAGGTTCATTGATTGACAAGAAGGCCAATGGTTCAGGGCAATTGTATGTTGATCATGATGGGAAGAAGAGAACAGAGAAGCCTGAAGTGACTGTTGTGGATCATATTGGCCCTGGAAGAATTCCAAAGGCTATAGAGGGAGAACAAGTTGCAGCTGGATGGCCACAATGGCTTTCTTCTGTTGCTGGTGAAGCTATTAAGGGATGGATACCTCGGAGAGCGAATAATTTTGAGAAGTTGGACAAAGTAAGTGGTCTTGTCTGCTGTCTGTGTTTATATCATAATCAAACTGTTCTGTAATTCTTACTGTCTGCTGAACGCTTCATGTCAAAGATGCTGCATCAATCTGTTTGTGTATTGGTTTGGAGTTCAAGATGTTTTTAAAAAAAGAATGACTGTTAGACTGGTTTGATTTTGTCTTGTTTGTTTTTGTGAGTATAAACTTCTTATATTGGTGAATGAATGATATGATGATGGCATTCTATTATGCAGATTGGGCAAGGAACTTATAGTACTGTTTATAAGGCAAGGGATGTGATTAACCGCAAGTTTGTTGCATTGAAGAAAGTACGCTTTGACAATCTTGATCCTGAGAGTGTGAAGTTTATGGCAAGGGAAATCCATGTTCTGCGTAGGCTTGACCATCCAAACATTATAAAATTGGAGGGCTTGGTAACGTCGCATATGTCTCGCAGCTTGTACCTTGTTTTTGAGTATATGGAGCATGATCTTACAGGACTTGCATCAAATCCTGAAATCAAGTTCTCTGAAGCACAGGTAACAGTGATTTATTTTCATTTACTCAATCTATTTTACATGAAGTTCAGATTTTTTTGCATGTACATGTCTGGTATAGGACTACAAGAATAGAAAAGTAGCTATGTATGTAACATGTTTGCTTTATACTCAATTTTTTAATAGAATACTCCTAAAACAACAATATTCTTTATATGTCAGCTAAAGTGCTACATGCAGCAACTTCTTAGTGGATTGGATCATTGTCATAGTCATGGTGTGCTCCACCGCGACATAAAGGGCTCAAATCTTCTCATTGACAATAATGGAATCTTAAAAATCGCTGATTTTGGTTTGGCAAGTTTTTTTGACCCCCGCCACAGTGTCCCATTGACAAGCCGAGTAGTAACTCTATGGTATAGACCACCAGAACTTTTACTTGGAGCAAATCATTATGGGGTTGCAGTGGATTTGTGGAGCACTGGTTGCATACTGGGTGAACTATATACTGGAAGGCCCATTTTACCAGGAAAAACAGAGGTATGAGTATATATATATAAGTGCAGTTTCCATCATTTTTCTAATACTAGTATTGTTGTTAATAATCTAGTATCTTTATTTCTTTGTAGGTTGAGCAATTGCATCGAATTTTTAAACTTTGCGGTTCACCATCTGATGAGTATTGGCTTAAATTGCGGCTGTCACATTCAACAGTATTCAGGCCGCCACACCATTATAGACGATGTGTTGCTGAGACATTTAAGGACTACCCATCTACTGCTGTAAAACTTATAGAGACACTGCTTTCAGTAGAGCCAGCACAACGAGGGACTGCAGCAGCTGCTCTGAAAAGCGAGGTAAGCTGGTTTTTATCCCCGGCAAGCAGTTATAGCATTTGATTGACTTTCTTTTCCCTATATAATCTCAGTGGTATTTGAAGGAAAATTTGTATCATTGTTTAGTGAAGCTCTTCATGTTGCTTGCTTCCATGACATCACTGTGATCAACCATAAGTGATATGCCAATAGATGCACACAAAAGTGTGATTAATGCTTCTCATTCGGACGTACAAATCAAAGTTTTTCGAATCACATATTTCGTAAATCTCTATCTTGTAATTCATTCTCATTTAGATTCTCATATATCTGGGGAAGAATATGTGATCAGACAAATAGGAATTACCTGACATTGGAAGTATCCAAATTGCAAACGTTTGATATCTCAGTGATGTGTCAATATTCAATATAAGTTCTTAGTTCTAAATATTTTTGTCCATCATCACCTGCTAAAATGAGTTACATTTAGTTTTGTACTTCTTTTACACTTTGACATTCATGCTATTCTACATTTGTTCTTTTTCTTTTTCCTTTTCCTTTTCCTTTATGCGCTTTGAAGAGAATCTTCCCACCATTCAATACAGGGGAATCAGGAAGTCAGATTCAAATAGACAAGTCAAGAGATATTGTTGTTACTGTACTGCTATGTTATGAAGTTGTAAAAATAATCAAAATTCTTGCACAATTATGTCCAACATATTTTAGGAACCTTTTTTTTCTTTCTAACCTGCTTATAGGCGTGCAATTCTCCATTTTTTATATTTCCCCATTTTGTTGGCAGTTCTTTACATCAGAGCCTGTGCCTTGTGATCCATCAAGTTTACCAAAATATGCTCCCAGCAAGGAAATTGATGCTAAGTTACGAGATGAAGCCAGAAGGTACACTGATATAGGTTAACTGTATTTATTTTGAGGCCAAAACAATTATATGTAACTTTAGTAATTAATATTGTTATGGCGGCTTCAGTCTCTGGAATGGAAATTTTTTCTTGGAGTGTAACTTATATATGGCTTAATCTGAACAAGTTCATTGTGGATCATATTAGTCTCTTTTGAATGCTGACATCTCTGCCATGAACAAAATCATCAATAATGGGATCTCTTGTATACTTCCAGTAAAATAAGTTTTCATATTATTGATAATTGAAGCCTTGAACACATAGTTACATTTGGTCCATGCTGCTCCTACCGTTTACCTTCATTTGTTTCACCACAACTGTTAGCCGTGCTTTCTGCATGACTTGATTCATACATTTGCAACCTATTGCTTATAAATGATAAGTAATATATATTCATTTTTTTTTATCATCTTAGGCAAGGAGCTATTGGAGGTAGGGACCAAAAAGTTGCCTCGGGAGTTAGACAAGAAAAAGGGAACAGGGCCAGCTTCACAGCAAAAGACAATACCGACCCAGCTGTATCAGTACAGGTGATCTGAAAAGTTTCAAATTTTATTGTATAACTTGCCTCTATGATTACCTTGGTCTATTGGGCAAATTGTGTTCAGTTTATTGGCTGTGAAATTGGGCAAAAGAAAATAAAATTTTTTGCTTTCAATTGTCTCTTGATTCAGCTAGGAGATTTTTCAATACATTTTAAGTATTCTTGTTCTCTTCTCACATGTTACCTCCACTGTCCTATTTTCTTTTTAACTTTTCTTCCACTAGGCTTATCTTACTGTTGTCTGATGCAGCAAGGACGTTATTCCAGCTCAAAGAACCGAAGTGAATTATACAACCCTCATAGGGGAGCAGTGTCTGGGATTCTGGTTTTCCCTCACAAACAGTCAGAAGATGCTAAAGCAATGGAAAATAATTTCTCTGGGCATATATATAAGAAGCCATCACATTCAGGTCCATTAGTTGCTGGTTCTGTTTGGGCAAAGGGTGCAAAGGAAGTTGATGATGTACCTCCTGCTTCAATCAGAGGGAATCTATCAAAACTATCTGGTCTAGTGGCATCTAGGACATTGTTGCCAGAAGATCAGGAGGACAAATTGCACCACAGAAAACCAAGTGAAGTAAGAAAATCAATGGAGTCAACTAACGGATCAGAGTCCAGAAGAAGACAGGAACAAAAACGGATTGTTGATCACAATCAAATCGAAAGCAGAAGGGTCCCCACCGAAAAATCAACTCCGGTTAGTTATTATTGTTGTATTTTTATGAAGTCTACTAGTTATATTCAAAGTTATATCTAACTCTTTATCTTTCTATGAGCATTCAGTAAACTGTTTGATAAAAACCTTAGGAGAATCACACCACAAAAGCTAATTGTAGTAGTTACATAATGTCAAGAAGTGAATTTTAAGCCTAATTTAACCCCACTAAACTAGTTTATAAGACGAAATTTGCACACTCGTTTATATATCGTAAATTAACCTTATTTCTAGAGACTTTCAACACAGAACTTAAGACTGAAGTTCCATACATTTCAATCGGATCCTAACATTGTCACACTTTTTTGTTTCGATAAAATTTTGCTCTTCTTTTTATGCAATGCTGAAGTTCCCATGTTCCCTAGCAGTTGAATGTAACAATCACAGATGATAGGTCACTAATTATAGTAAATGGAGTCCAAGTACTGTGGCAACAATGAATGAATATTTGACCACTATTGCAACACTTTTTTTTTTGTTGAAAATTGATGTGGGGACACTGTTTCAGGGTGGGAGGGAGTCGATGGGAAACAAGATATACCTCTCAGGTCCATTAATGGTGTCATCAAGCAACATGGATCAGATGCTGAAAGAGCATGATCGAAAGATCCAAGAGTTTTCAAGACGAGCAAGAATTGACAAGTCAAGAGCAAGAGGAGAGAAAGTTCGTGCACAGCGGAAGTGGTGACATTACTTTACTATTTCTGTTTGTTCAACCAACCACTTACATATTTTTATGACAACATTTATTTATCACAAGTCTGAGGAGAGGAAGAGAGTGCATTCAATCTTACTGTAGTATATATAAATATATATAATATCATGTAAATTGCAGGCTTTATAAGAAGAGATTACTCTTTCTTCAACTCTTCATGCTTCACCCTTAGAGAAAATTTATATCAGCAATTCATTTTATTCAGTTCTTTCCGACCTTTGTGCCATATTCATTTTCTTAACTCCCATGAAGTTGAGCGGGATAATGATTGCAGAAAAGATTTGAACCATTCCTAATACCAGGAGAAAGCAAAATAAAAAGGAACAGTACAAAAATAAAGTCTATGTTGGCTTTACTTTGTTCTATCAGATGAGGCCATGTATATATATATATATATTAGAATGAAGATATTCCAAGAGTAATTACTGTAAGATTTACTTCAAAATTAACCTTTAATATTTTTTAATCTAATGATTTTAATAAGTAACTAATAATTAACCATTAAAGTAAGAGGAAATGAAAGATGAATATTTAAGGTTAAAGAAGATCTCTCATAATTATCCTAGTAGTAGCAAAACTCTCTTTATTATATATATATA
>Ga0214544_1005620_pt1 | contig 24065 bp, 19 predicted proteins | sample CNSS3metaG_FD_160074 | JGI IMG/M metagenome (GOLD analysis project Ga0214544, IMG submission 160074) | Root nodule microbial communities from cowpea collected in UCLA plant growth center, Los Angeles, California, USA - CNSS3 | ecosystem: Host-associated > Plants > Roots > Nodule | place: USA... | reverse complement strand
AAAAATATATATATATATATATATATATATATATATATATATATATATATATATATATATATATATATTCATTCACCATCACACATGGCACACGTTTTAAATATAAGAATAAGCATGCATTCTCTAAACGCTGATAAATATTTTTATATTTTTCAAAATAAATCTCAATGTACTTAAAATATAATTTATTCCTTCCATACAAATTAATCAGAGGGTTAATGTTTTTAGTTCCAGACTTTGATTTGAAATTGAAATTCGTTTTTGTCTGAAACACTTTGATATATTTTGGTCTCTAAACTTTAGAAATGAATGAATATAGTCATTTTAACCCAATTATGTTAACTTTTGTTGACATGTCAGACGCTTTTCATATTAGTATTGGATTTTTTTTACATTGTTTGACACATCCTTGATTCAATATTTACTGAGAAATATGTTTGACATTTCAAAAAAAGTTAACATAATTGTGTTAAAAGGACTATATTCATTTATTTTTAAAATTTAAGAATCAAAATATATTGAAGCTTCGGACAGAGACAAATTTTAATTTTAGGTCAAAATTTAGGAATAAAAATTTACTTAACCCTTACCTTGTGTTTGGATGGAGCATTTCAATAATGCTTAGAAATTGAAATGCTTTGTATTTGAATTGCTTGTAATTAAATTCCATTCATTTTTTAAATAACTTGTTTGAATAAGGAAATTAAAATACCTTACATTTCAATTTCTTGTTTGAAAAAAAAATTGAATTTATTGTGAGATAAAATTTAATTTTAACAATATTTATTTTACGCTTAATTATGTTTTGAGTTCATGATAAATTTGGAAACATGCTCGACAACCCAGATGGGTCGGGCAGACCCAACTACGCAACCAGATTGGTTAGACCCGACGACACACCCGAGCTGGACCGACTGGGAAGCCCCGAGAGGCTGGGTGGCCCGATGATCTAGAGGCCTAACGGCCCATACTGCACGATTGTGCAGTCAAGTTCGTCAATATGGCCTAGTCCAACCCATCTAGGTCATTGGCCCAATGCTCTAGACGGGTCCGACGACCCGAACAGGCCCAACAACCTAGACGGGCTCGAAGACATGGACGAGCCCGACAATCCGGAGGGGGCCGAATACCCAGATTGGTTCGACGACCCGGACGCGCCCGTACACCCAGACGGGCCCGAAGACCTGGGGGGTCCGACGACTAGGATGGGCCCGAGGACCTGAACCGGCCCGACAACCTGGATGAGCCCAACGACTTGGACACGTCCGACGACGCGGACATGCCCGACGACCTAGACGGGCCCGAGATTCGAACGACCCAAAAACTCGTACGAGCCCATTCAAACCGTCAGGTCCGTCCGGGTTGTCGAGACCGTCCGAATAGTCTGGCCCGTACGAGTCGTCGGGCCTGTTTGTATCGTCGGGACCATTCGGGTCATCGTTCCTGTCCGGGTCCTCGGGCCCATCGGGCTTGTTCGGGTCGTCGGGCATGTCCACGTTGTCCAGCACTTCCGGGTCGTCGGGCATGTCCGAGTCGTTGGGCCCAATGATTTGGAAGGGCCAGTTTGGGTCGTCGGGCTCGTTTGGGTCGTCGAGTCCGTCCAGGTCGTCGGGCTCGTTCAGGTTGTCTTGTCCGTCTAGGTTAGGCCCGTCCGGGTCATCGGGCCTGTCTGGATCGTCAAGTGCGTCTAGGTCATCGGGCATGTCCGGGTTGTCGGGCCCATCCGGGTCGTTGGGCCCGTTTGGGTCGTCGGGCCCGTTTGGGTCGTCGGGCCCGTCTGGGTCGTCGGACCTGTCCGGGGCTTCGGGCTCGTCCAGGTCATCGGGCACATTCGGGGAGTAACTTTTCTAGATCATCGGACCCGTCCATTTCGTCGTCCCGTCTAGGTCGTCGGGCATGTCCGTGTCGTCGGGCCCATCCGAGTCGTCGGGCTTGTTCGGGTCGTCGGGTTCGTCCGGGTTGTCGGGCACGTTCAGGCCGTCGGGTATTTCTGAGTCGTCGTGCTCGTCCGGATCGTCTAGAATGTGAGGTTGAGTGAGAAGAATTTTAAATTCCACCTATTTTGATGGTATTTGAATTTCTACTAGTTTAGCTAATTAAAATCCTTCAAAAAAATTCTTGTATTTTGAAATGCTTTTTAATTTCTCTATCCAAACAAAACATTTCATTACAAAAAAATCTAAATTTTTCAAAAAATAAATTGCTTCACTAAAATACTATATCCAAACACACTCTTAATTAAACTATAATGATAACATATCAAAAGTTAAATCAACGATTATACTTTCTAGGGTTAAATATGTTTTTGGTCCTTCAAGTTTGAACGAAATTTGGGTTTAGTCCCTCATCAAAACTTTTGACCAATTTAGTCCTTCATCTTCCAAAATGCATGAATTTAGTCCTTTTAACCAAATTTTGTTAAGTTTATCTGACATTTCAAGCGTATTTCATGATACTATTTAAATTATTTATACTGTTTGACACATTTTTGCTTCAATGTTAACTTAAATACTATCATGAAATGCGCTCGAAACATTATATAAACTTAACAAAATTTGGTTAAAAGGACTAAATTCACACATTTTGAAAGATGAAGGACTAAATTGGTCAAAAATTTTAATCAGAGACTAATTTCAAATTTCGCTGAAATTTAAGAGACAAAAACATATTTAACCCTACTTTCTAATTTATAAAACAGTTTTCAAGATTGAATCTCAACGGTCGTAATACAACTTTTAACTCACGTGTCATTTCAAACGTTTCGCTCATGACAAGTGTCTCCCATATTAAATTTCCATGACAAAAATGTTTGAAACAGTAAATATCATTATTTTATTTTATTTAGTTAATATTTTAAAAGAAAAAAAAGGGTCTCCATCTTGCTTTTCTGTCCCTCGCAAAATTCGTGGGTAATAAAAAAATGAAACACAGAATCAAACAAATGTTGACTCTCTGTACAAGTGAACACTTTATCTAAGCACAACCCTGGTACAACAATGGAAGAGCTAACAACAATGGGTGTCCCTCTTAGATTCTTGTTCCTTCTCTCTCTCACTCTCTTCTCCACACTCCCAACCCATCTTCAAGCATCGTTCTCTCACGAATCCCACATCGAACTTCCATCAGAAACTCACCGTTCTTCGCAGAAACAGACTCACCTTCATTTCTTCTACCATGATCTTCGAAGCGCCAAGAACCCCTCCATTGTGCAGATCGTGGCCACCCCCAAGAACGTCCCCAACGGCTTCGGCTCCACTTTCGTCATGGACGATCCCATGACGGAAGGCCCGGACCTCAGCTCCAAGCCCGTTGGGAGGGCCCAGGGGCTTTTTGGCCTGGCCTCTCTCAACGACCTGGGCATGTTCATGCTCATCAATTTCGCTTTCACGGAAGGGGACTACGCCGGAAGCTCCTTGAGCATGCTCGGCCGGAACCCCATATCGGAGCAGAACAGAGAGATGCCCATCGTCGGTGGCACCGGCGTGTTCAGGTTCGCCACTGGCTATGCTATAGCCAACAGTGTCGATCAAATTTCTACCCCCGAGCATTTTGTGGTGGAGTACAATGTCACTGTGCGCCATGGTTAATGTCGTGTACCAGACCTTTTCTGGGTTTCTGGCTTCATCTTTCACCTCTCGCTTGCATCTACGATTCATCTAGAAAAAAAAAAAAACAACAGAAAATACTGGTCTTTTTATTACCGGTACTGTAGTTACTCTTTGGTTAGGTACTGGAACAACACCACTTATTCAGAAATATCAGTTGCTTGTTTGAACTTGGGAGTTTTTTGGATTCACTTTTGAACTATTAGATCTGTGTTTCATATATAAAAGAAAAAACTACTAAAAACAGACCATTCAATATGCATAAGAGAACTAGTTGTTCAAACAATCCAATCCAAGAAGCATGTGACCATTCAATGTGGTTTGCTTCGCCGTCATAGAATTGCTTAAATCAAAAGGACTAACACCAAACATCCAAATTTATAGATAAAAGTAGATACAAATTACACTATCGTGTAAGGGATAACTGAACCCAATATAGTTTATGCCCTATCAGATGTGCATGGCACTGCCATACCCTTTCTTACATAACCATGTTATTCATCTTCTGAACTGTCCATGCTGACACAGAAAAGAGAGGTTTATCATTCCAGCATACAAACAAACAATTATTCTCTGGACAAAGTCTGTATCCATTTCCATATCCATGCAACTGTTTTGATGCTTGCATGATCCCATGATGGCTGATATGTCTCTTCCCAAACCCGGCCATTTCTAGCTTTGGGATCCAAGTCTCAAGTTTCTCATGCCTCTCCTTTCTCTCAACTCCTTCACCTGCAACAATGTTCTTTATTTCTTGCCCCAGTAGAGTCCTTTCCATGATGTTTCTCTGTACTAGTGTTGTTGAAACAGTTGATTCCAAACAGTTGAACAATGCACCGTAAAAGTCCAATGCTTTGTCAACCCTTTCTGTCAAAGAGCCATTCACATTGGATTCTTGTTCAGTAACCACCATCACTCTAGGTTGGAGTTTCCACAGGCCCTTTAGAAAGTGCATCATCTTGGTTGAAGTAGAACACAGAGGAAGTTGTAACAACGATGATTCAGAACTGGGGTAGGTCTTTTGTTTCCCAAGCATCTCAGCAAATGTCCTTTGATGCATTGGTTCTTCCTGCGAGCTCCTGATGCAGACCACTGCATCATCAGTGGCCAGAAGAGTGTGCAGCTGAAGCACTGAGCTGATTGCAAGAGCCTCTCCTTTCTGCACAGGCAATTCTTCAAGGTCGAGATTCTCCAAACTGCTTACAATAGCATTGAATTCGAGTTTGAAGTTTAAACTTTTAGCTTCTACTCTTAGTTGAGTGTCCACTTGCTCTAGAATTTCCCTCTTCTCATGTATGCCTGTGATTTTCAGAACTGAGGGGCTCCTCAGGCTTTCTTTTAATCTATGCAAAAGATAAATCCACTGAGCAGCATCAGATGCACAGAGATCAATGACATGGATCACTTCTTCTCCTTCAACAGCTTCAGCAATGGCATGACTTGTGATTACATATGCAGTCTTTAAAAATGGATACAGGTCATAGAATGTCTTCTTGACAAGTTGTTCTTCCGAGGTTGACATTGTCTTTGACAAATTGACAGCTTTAGGTACTCCCTGCAAATTTTTCAGAACTTGGAAAGCTAAACCCTCACTAACATAGGTGGCTACCCTTTGCATTGCATCACCATAAGGGGATGCAATGTGAGCAATATAGTCCAGTCCAGTATCTGCATTCATGATGCTTCCTGATTCAATAAACTTGGCACATGCATTAAGAATACGGGCCAGGTATTTATCCCTATCTTCCCCATTCATATCTTTGAGCCACGGGTATGGTGAATCTAACATATAAGAGATAGATTTTTGTAACACATTATTACTATGTAAAATGTTGTAAGTTCGTAGAAAAACAAGGTTACATGGGATATGTAAAAAGTTGTACTCTGTAGAGAGAGTATATTACCTGTGTCCATAAGTTTGTCGTTGGGCAGCCAAAAGACAATGTACACCACCAAGCAACTTCTCTAGTTCTCACTACATTGCCAATCCTATTGCAGAACACAGATGAACATTCCGAGAGCATTTGAAGTACCTAGGAGTGCAAGTAAAGCTTCACAGAGAATATGATCTTGGGTTTTATGGGTTAAGCAAACCAGTAGAAGTTAAAATTCTTGTCATGAACGACATCTGCATCAAGTTAGGAACAATGAAAAGAGTTGTTCTTGTCACCATTGATTTCGACCATAATTGGTTGCTTCACCCAATAAGATGAGCATTTAGCTGGACAAATCGGGTGTCTAAGTCCAATTCAAGTACAATCCAACAATGTCTAAACGGTTCCTTGCGTCGTAGTGTCTTAGTGTCCTCCAAACCAGTATTGTTTAGCTGCATATAAAAGGTTATCTAGTAGTCACAGATAAGGACATTGTTAGAAGAAGTTTGTTTGCAAAGGAAACAAACATGGTGTCTCTATTACTCCCTAGTTTATGGAGCGAGAATGAGACAACTCCTAAGAGACCAAATGTAGATAAAATATAATATGTTGATTTATGTAAAAATGTTCTAGCACCGTTTCTCAATGGTATAAATTTTATCTTTAGGATAAACATAGGTTTTGTATAATATACCACAAGGGAGCAGTATTCAAACAAAGTTGCCTTGTGTTTTGAGATACACGACCTTCTTATGTAAAACTAAAGTCATCAACTATAGGTCTAAACAATGCTATATATGCTGAAGGAGAAAGCAAGGCTTAATGTCTTGTAATTTTCCTATATGGACATGGAAATCTACTAAAGTATATGCAATGTAACCGCATAAAAGCAAGAGTCCTTTCCAAAGCAATGCTGAAGATGATGAGTATTTCACGAGATTATGGATATGTGAATCGGTTAAATCTAGGTACCAAGTAGGGTCAAAACATGGAATAGGAACAAAAAGTGGGGTTCTAGATAATAACTACTATATTGATATTTTTGAAGCATTTGGGTCATAAGAGATGTTGATGAATAAGATGTCTTGTCATATAAAATATCCATCGCATCCAAAGTATTGTTTATATTGGAACTCAAACCTTCTTATCCTTCAAGGATTGAAGGAGAAGGTTAATTTAAATTGTCTTTGGTTTCGATCTCGATTTCTAAGCGTTGTGGGATTATTGAGATACGGAACATTGGCATTGTCTGTGGACCTGATGCCTGAACATTTTCTCAATGGACTTGATATCTGAATATTGATGTCGTATGTGAGAGCGAAAACTCCCTTAGCCTTCGATTGGGATTGTTCCGATACAAGTTGCCTTTAAAATGATGCATTCATGTCATCTAATTGTCAAAGAGTAGCTTTATATTTAAACCAAAGCATTCAAACACTAATTACCAGTGCGCATTGTCTAGCTGGTGTTATTTCTGGGTACTGATATTACTGAAAGAGATACAAACCAAGAGCAGTGATATAAACAAATTTTGTTGGCATATTAGCCCAGGTGAGAATTAAAAGTGAATATTTTACTGAAATGAATTGATATTAACATCAACAGGAATACAAGATGGATTTGTTGTTTGGCTGTTCCAAATCATCAGCAGCAGCTCTAGAGAACAAAAACGTAAAACCCTTTATACATATAAACAATTAAAAACCTTAAAAAGAAAGAAAGATGAAAATAAAAACCCATCCACCTTCTTGTCTTGTTGATTCCTTCATTTTAGACCTCTTGAAATCCATGGCAATGCAAATCCAGCGCACATATATATGAACAATTCATCTCCTAAAACTCCAAGCAGATACAGAAAACAATGGTCTATCGCTCCAGCAAACAAGCAAACAATCATTCTCTTCTCTAAATTTGTATTTATTACTATATCTCTGCAACAGATTCTTTGCTTCAATCCTCCCATTGTAGCTCAATGGCACCTTCACAAAACCAGCCATTTCAAGCCTTGGAATCCATTTTTCAAGTTTCTCATGTCTTTCCTTTCTCTCAACTCCCTCACAAGCAATGATATTTTTTATCTGCTCTCCAAAAAGCATCCTCTCAAGTTTTTGCCTCTCAACTGAAGTTCTCATCACGGTGGAGTCCAAGCAGTCAAACAATGCACTGTAAAAGTACAATGCTCTATCAACTCTCTCCATCAAATTTGATCCATTCAGATTTGATTCTTGCTCAGTCACCACTAAAAGTTTTGGATTCAGCTTTCTCATGGCCTTCAGAAGATTCCCCATCTTAGGTGAGGCACCAAAGGAAAGAGGTGACAATGCAGAATCAGGACTCAATATATATGCATTGATCATATCTCTCTCAAGCCACTCTGCAAAAGTCCTTTGGCCCAAATGCACTGCTCTCTGCAGATTCATGGATGCTGCTGCCACTGCTGGTGAGATTCTTCCACCCATGTCATCATCAGTGGAAAGAAGCAGATGCAGCTGAAGAACAGAAGTTATTGCAACTGCATCTCCAGTTTTAACAGGTAACTTCTCAAAGTCAACATCTTCCACTTTGCTAACAACTGGGTAGAACTGCAAAGGAAAATCCAACTTCCCAGCTTCTGATGTCACATGAAAGTTCACCTGCTCCAACACTTCTTTCGATTCATTGATGCCTGTGATTTTCAGATGGGGTGGACCTCCACGACGGTTTTTGAAAGTGAGTAGAAGATCTATCCATTGAGCTGGCTCACAACAATGAAGATCAATGATGTGAACCACTTTTTCACATTCCATTGCCTCCACAATGGCTTGGTTTGTGATGAGGTATGAGAACTTCAAAAAGGGACACAGCTCGTAGAAGCATTTCTCAGCAAGGATATCGTCTTGAGAGAGTGATGTTTTTGAGGGACTGATAGATTTATACACACCTGGTAAATGTTTTATTATCCTGTGTGCAAGTGCTACACTGAAATAACTCACCATTCTTTGCACTGCATTGCCATCAGGAGATGAAATCTGAGATATGTACTCAAGCCCAATATCTGCATTCTTGATGCTTCCTGATGCAACACATTTGGCACAGTCAATAAGAAGGCTTATTGGATTTAATCCCTGGGAATCCAATCTCAACTCCCTCAACCACTGGCATGGTGAACCTGTTCAATCCATAGTAGTTGGAATCAGCATAAGTAAGACCCTTAAAAGCAAAATTCTTACTATAAAAAAGTCATCAACTTCATGGGGTAATTATTTCTGCTCTTTCATCAAACTCACACTGTGTAGAAGAGAAGTTAGTTGAAGAGAAGAAAAGTATATTTTTCATATGGAAAAGTAAACAGTAATAATAATGCCTGCCTAGATATCTATCTCATATTGAGTAATTGATCAACTTATCATGCACCAAATTGGTTACTTATTTATTTCTGTTAGTTCAGAATTTCACTTCAATTTTGGTGACTTCAGTATTACACTTCTAACAACAGTGTTATGCTCTGGATTTCTTTCCATTACTTCTGAAATGCTTAAAACTTTCAAACAACTATTTAACTATCACATCGTTAGGAGAACCAAGTGAAGCATATGAACAGTTTCAACTTTCTTTCTATTGTTTTCTGTTCTCAATGCAGCATTCTTTTTAGCCATGAAAGCAAAAAAAAAAAAAATCATTACCTGAGTCCATAAGGTGAAACCTGGACAGAAAATCAATAGTCACACCACCAACTGCAAATTAATAACAGTTAATTTGCAACTAAACCAAAAATCCAAAACTGTTACCCGGCTAGTTGCAAAGCTCTGAAGTGTTTGTTATGAGGGGTTTTATAAGAAAGTTTTGTCTTTGAAGAGTTTCTGAAGAATGAAGAATGGACAAGAAAAGGGGTTGATAATGTCACCTCTGATTTGTCATTCTTCTGGTGCAGCAAGGAATATGCAGTTTCTGAATTTCTGGGTCCTCTCTACCTAGATTTGTCTCTTTGTAGAGTACAACATTTTAGTGCTGGCCAAAAACAGGTATCATTGTCAGAAACAAGCATGTCCAAACAGGGCATAGTTGTTCCATAGTGGTTGATGATGAGGATAGCAAGGAAAACCTTAGGAAGATCCTCCAAAACATAATTGGATTCATGTTGAAAGCTAAAACCTCCACTTGGTGACTTCTCCTTGGATAGAGGACAGAACAAACAAGTCAATACCTGAGTTTGAGAGGAAACTGTGTTAAGTTTTTCTTTCAGTTGAATTATTTATTGTTTGGATGTGTTTTTTTTCATCAAAACATAAGCTGGATTTGTCTTATATGTTTTTGTTTGTGAGTCTAATATAAGTGTTCAACTTTGCTAGTCATGTTCATGTATTTAATAGGTTTTTAACTGCCGCAACAGATAAAAGCAGAAATAAGAGAAAAACAAACGGACGCAGTAAAAGATTTTCTGCTGCTGCAGAAACATTCATTATAATTTTCTCTTTTAATTTCTGAGCTGTGATTTTAATTTTATGATTCCCAATTTTAACTAATTTATAATTACTTTAATTCTCAAATTTACATTTATCCATGATACCTTAAATAAAAAATATCAGGTCTAAAGTTTCATCTGATCAAAATGAAATATATGTAAAATTGAATATTGGATAAAACTGTGACTTTTTTAAAATATGAAGCCTAAACTTGCAGGAAAAAAAAAAATAGAGAAATCAAGAGACAATGTTATGAATAAAAAATGTAACAAAAAACAAAAAATTGCAACATTTGGTGCTAAAACATAATTTAAATCGAAGAAACAATGCTAAAAAGTATATATGCTCACCACTCATTATTCAAGAGAATTTTGAGTGAAGTTCAGGTGCAATATTATCATAATTAAATATAGACCTACTGACTGTAGAAGCATTTGATTTGAAGATAATAATTAATAATAACATGATATGCGAAAAAGTTAAGAAAAAACAGAGATAGTTCTCTTTTTCATAATCTATCATTTTCATGTAATTAACATTTCGTTCTATTTCTTTAAAATAATTTTTCATATACCATCTCCATTGACTCTCATAATGACAATATTTTATTTTATATTAAGTATTAATTTTTCATAACTTGCTCAATCTCAATAAATTTAAATTATAGTTATTTTAAATTGAAAATGAAAATGTGTGTAAGGCATGCATGGCTTTTCATAAATTATAATTGAAATTAAAATCAATATAAGACAAAAATATTTTTTATTTTTGCACTATTCGTTATCTAGTGGACATTATTATAGTAATGCTTAGGAAATTAAAAAGTTAAAAAATTAAAACTAAACAAATTTCACATGGAAGTTATAAACATGATTAACTTTTCCTAAACTTCTTTTAAAATACATCACTAATACAATATAACATGTGAATGAGATTAACACAACATATATCAACAATCATATACATTCTGAATATATCTATTAAAAAAAGTAAAATTATAATAAAAAAATATCAAAGACTAAAGTAAAATATATGTGGATAAAAGTAACTACTAAATTAACAACGTATACAAGTACAAGTTACGATGACGACTTGTATATTAAATGCGAAATTAGGATAATTTATCCTACGATAAGCTGAATCCTACCATTTTATAAATTTAATGTAAAATAATAAATGAAAAACTTTTATATTTATGAATTTAAATTTTAATATATAAATGAGTAATTTTTAAATATTAAAACTAAACATTCTTTTAAACAATGGAGGGTTAAATATGTTTTTGGTCCCTTAACTTGTAGTGAAAATTTGAATTAGTCTCTCTTTAAAATTTTAGACTAAATTTAGTCTCCCAAATTTAGTCCCTCACTTTTCATGGTAGTATTTGAGTTATTTACATCATTTGACTTATTTTTACTTCAATATTAGCTGAGAAACGTGTATAAAACGTGAAATTAACTTAACAAAATCTTGTTAAAAAAACTAAATTTACACAATTTTTAAAAATAAATGACTAAATTGGTTTAAAGTTTCGAAAAAGAATTAATTTCAATTTTTACTAAAAGTTAAAAAGAAAAAAATATATTTAACCCGATAATGAATGAGGATTTGTGTTAATTTTATATAGTAAAGTAACTTTATTTTGTTGAACCGGAAATATCTTGACATCGGGTGTTTCGGAATATAATTTTAAAGAATTGGGTGTCCTAAATATAATTTTAAATATCTACCTAAACGCTAAATTCGAAATGTAGCTTTTATATTTTTCGGATTCAGTATTTAGAAAGATATTTTTTGGAAATATCTTTTAAACACCGAAAAATAATAAAAATAAAGAGATGGGGAGAATTTTATTACAATTTAATAAGGGGTACTGGTGCAGAAAGAAATAGCCCGTATGCACCTTACAGCAACAACGAGCTTCGAACCATAATATAACTTTTGCTGGAATGAAACAAAGTAGGCCTGGATGTTGTTTCTTCTTGCACCTCATCAAATACATGAATTTACAGATTTTATTTTAAAATAATGCATCTAAATCATGCAATTGAATAGGTATCTTTTCATATCCCCATGAGCTCCATTAGTACACTTAATAATTGTTCATACGATTTAAAAAAACAAAATAAATACTTACAATTGACAGTTTTTAAAAGATCAAATTAAAAGTTTATAGAACATTAATTAATTATTTTGCGTATCTTAAACTTGCTAAAGTCATGAGTGCATTCATTGATTTTGTATAATGTCAATAGAGCACAATCAGTTAAACCAATCACCTCACTTCAGTGATACATGTGAAAGGTATTATCAAAGTCCAGAATCCAGATCCTTTGTTAAGTTTTTTTGATACTATTATCTTTTGAATACTAAAATACACTATATTAATACTTCAAAAATATTTTTAATATATTTTAAAATTTTGAAATCAGTGTGGCCATCAACATATTTAAAAGACATAGTTAAAAAACAACACAAAAAATTCAACAGAAAATCTAAATTCATATTTCCATTTCTATTAGTCACACCAAGCTTAATCATATTTAATAATTTTGAAGGAATTAAAAAAGCACTGTTCTTTTTGCAGGCCTAAAGCAAGAGGGACTAAATATATTTAATTTAATTAATAATATTAATCATAGTTATGTGATAAAAAACAATTAACTCCTATGCAACATATATACGGGAATATTTTCTTTACAAAATATACAAAATTGCTGGCAAACTAAACCTCGGTTACAGTGCCAACAATTTTACAAACATGTTATTCAATGAGAAGTGATGGAGTACACAAAAATATGGTATCCAAAAATCCAACTTTAAGGGAGAATGAATGTAATGCAAGTTAGGTGCCCCAAATGAACTGAAAAATGTTCCTACTGGCAATTGCATTGATCATGTTGTTACTCTGTTTTCGAAGCATCTCCTCCTGGGCACGACCATCACCGTCCTAAACAAATCAAACAATTAGAACGGATAAAATTAGAAGCGGAAGGGAGCAGAAGTTAGTGACAGAGCTGCTAAGAATGTGCTGAAAGAACGCCATAAACACTCTATCAGCTTTTAAGAAATAGAGCCGGATCCAGATCCATGATTCTGGAAATTCCAGCTTTATCATATCCATACTACTGAGTAGTGAATACTGATATACTTGGAATCAAAATTCATTACTTTGAGTTCTACTTTAGATAAATCGAATTTCTCACCACTTATGCCAGTATTGTGTACAAACTTGTGAAACAAGAATGTTACCCAAAGTGCACTATTTAATTCAAATTCAATTCAAAAGCTACCAAAGATTGTCCAAATCCTAGTTATTAAACCAAAAAGTTGGACATAAGTGGTTAATGTGTTGAACACAAATTTAATTTTTCGGACTCTGCCCAAGTTCACTCTTTGGCGGAAACATTACATGATTAGGTTTTACTTATCTCCTGATCAAGCAGTTTAAAGTGAAACCTTGGGACACCGATGGACCATATCCATGGACCAAAAAGTCCTAATCATAAAACATGATATATTATATGGGTAGAGTAGTGTGTATTGCATCCAAAAACCTTCACTCTATACAAATTTTTGCAGGTAAACCATCCAGTCCAGTCTGAATTAAATTGTCATTCCTAAACAATTGACTTCCTAGAAGGAGAAAGAAATGAGGACTCACGAGTAGTGAGTATGCACGGGCAAGAGAGAAAAGTGTAGGGAACAGATCCAACACAGCCATGGCAATCTCTTCTGTAACTTGTGGGACCTGCATTTGCAAATTCCAAAATGTTTTGAATAAAAATAGTAATTATAGGATGAAAATCATGGGTATTAGAGTTATCACATCCAATTTTACAAGTAATTGCAATTCATTACGTAAAACAAAGGTTAACAACAAATATGTTGCTCAGTGGAATTGCACAAGACCAAAAGCAACCGTGTCATCCAGCCAGTTCTTGGTCATATTTCAATACACCGTCAAAGTAAAATTTGAGGATCTATAGAAAAAGGAATACAGTTTCTCCAAGTATTAATGAGCAATGATCCAAAAAGAAAACAGAACTCGATTTAAGCTGCGCTATGAGTTCTGAAAATTACCAGTAAATAGCATTTGAAAGCAAAATTACACCCGAAGGTGGTGTAGATGTGTTATTACTTGCAAATTAAAAAGGTACTCAAGGTCAATGGATTCATTTCGTTAGACAAATTAAACAATCAATAGGAAAACAGTTCAAATTAAATTTTTAAATTGTTAGTACCTGCATAAGCTGGATGGCAAATACATCACTAACTGTTGTTTTCTCAACGTCTTGACACCTTTTGATAAATTCATCAAAAGGAGGACATGTCCCAGACCATTTAACATTGTCTACAAGAACTTCTGACTTGTAATATTGAGAAATTGCTTGGGTAAGATAACCATACTTCTTTAGAGTGTCACCTAAGCCAGTTGTTCTCTGTACATCAAATCCCTCCAGAACCTCTGTTGTAAAACAACTGTACAAGGTAGGATTACAAAGTCTGAAAGGCGATCATTTTGACGTGAACATAAATTGCTAATGTTTTTGAGCTTTTAAAGATATAGGCAAACAATTTGAGTAAGCTTCACTCGAGAAAAATCAAGCAACCCATTCCCATCACTCTGCTACATAAACCTCATGAAATGGAATCACCACAACAAAACCCACCACACCACTAAATAAACAACAAAAATCAATGGAAAATTTCAGGAATAGATGGTTGTTCACTCGCTTGCACCAATCAAAAAGTCAGAAATGACATTTTCAATTATCAATGATAAAATACGTACGCAGTTTTTATGCTCTCAGCAGCTTCAGAAGAATTTGGGTCACCCTCCACAAGATATATCAGCTTCTTCAACCCACACCTCTAAAAATGTGCAATTAAAACGAGAAATGGGGGATGAAGAAGCTATGTCAGTATAGCATGCTTTTAAATTATACATCTGAATAAATTAGGAATAACATGAACATATTCCAAGGAGAAAAGCATAGATCAAACAACACGATTTCTTCACAGCAATAACGTGCCACATTCTTCACCAGTGATATCAAATAACAAAATAAAAAAGGAAATGGTGCAACACAACTAAAGTTTCAACTGTTGTAATGATTCAGTAAGAGTGATGTAATTCCTCGACATCATGCCAAAGAATAGAATGTATGACGTTACCAGCCATAGGGTGATATTTCTACCCAAATTCTACAACCAAACATCCATCACTTTGTTTTTAAAAAAAAAAATGTAGGAAAAGAAAGCAAAAGATGTAGAACCATTAGTCTGTGACCAAGTCTGTGACCAGTATATGCTTGCCATCACAAGTTCAAACAAAATTGACAAGTAATAATTACCAGAAGTCTTAACTTTTGATCCTTATAGCGGCTATCCCGGATGGAACTGCGTAGATCATCGATTTTCTTCCTCTCAACAATAAAATCCAACACATATTCGCTGTCAAGAGTCTTATGGCGTGCTATCCAAATCCCATCTCCAACTGGCAATCGTCGAACCTGTATACGAATCAACTAGATGATTTTCTTCATCTTCTAAATAGCATGTCAAAATGCATCTTTCATCCACTCAGGAGAGAGAAAGAATAATAAGTAAAATGAATAGAGATTATCTCATAAGCCAAAATCAACTTATGCAGTGAACTTTTAAAAAAGCTCTTTCATCTAACATTTCCTGAACGTAAAGTGCATAAGTTGATTTTAGCTTATAGGAGGAGTTCAATTCATTTTACTTTCCTATTTTTTTCTCATTAGTATTTATGGAGAACTTTATCAAAACAAAGACCAAAAAGGAAGTTAATGATAAAATAATAAAAAATCAACACTGAATATCGGAAATATTATACAATAACAAAGGATAAACTAACAAAGGCCAAGATAGATCTTTTAGAATAGGCTGAATGTTGGTGTGATAGCTATTGTCATAGTGCAGTAAATTACTTCACTTTTTAGTTAGTGAATAGTAGACCACCTCCGTCAATTGTGACCTTGGTAGCTTTGGTGGATTGAAATGATGCTCTGGGAAAGCTGATGTTTCATTGAATAGGAGCACAGTAAAATCTATGTATGGAAATGGTCCCCAGGATTATTGTAGGAAATAGAAAGTGTCAAAAGTGTAACAGGTTAGTCGGTTCGTTATTCTTTTCTGCTATCTGGTTTCCTGTAATTCCTATATATAGGTTTTGTGCAAAAGGGGAATTTTTCGAATTGAGATTACCGGTCATAGTCCAATGTAAAAGGAGAAAGCACCTTTGGAGGTATACTTGAATATATTGGAGTTAAGGTGATTCTTTTAGCAATAAAAAAGTATATTCATAATTTCTTTTACCTGTCTGGGTGTTAATTTTTTGGAATAGGAACTATTATCAATATTCCAAGAAAAAGGAACCTAATAGCCACAGGAAGTCTTACAATATCCAGTAATGAGATTGGTAATATGTGAAAAGAAGAAGGTTCTATGCCTCCTCCAACACTCTAAGCTAGCTGCTAGCTATGATACCTTATTTGGTGATCAAACAGATTGGTTCTAAGCATTTTAACTCCAGCTCCCTCTCATGCTCATATAAATCCTGTTTTTAAAGTATATCAACTTGACAAGACAGCAGGAAATTATCACTTGGAGACTGACCTTCCCATGGACTAGCAGGAGGACGCAATTACCTATTCTCCTCTTAAGGATCTGGTGGCTCAATCAATTACTGAGCAGGGAGTGCAGGAGGAAAAGGTTCTATTCAGCAGCAAGACCGGATTGCAGAAGCTACTTCGAAGGATTGTAACCGCTTATAGCCAACTCTTCAGTAGATGGTATTGCCAGACGAGCACATGTCAATAGTTAATGAAGAGAATAAGGTCAGGAGGGTTTATTCTAGGAGGAATAAACAATGGTAGGTGGTTATAATTATGAGTTAGTTACAAGGGTTTTTATTAGAAGATTAATAAATAATTCACAATTAGTTTTATTTGGAGATATATGAGGTTAATGAATCAGTTAAAAGAGATTGCATTTGGAGTTAAATGTGGGAAGTTGTAAAGGCTCTTTAGGAGAAAATAATACCAACTAACTTGTCTCAGTGATAAAGGAACATCCCTTGTAAGAGGACTATGCCCCTTGGGTTCCTTTTCTGTTCATATAAATAGAAGAACCCTTCCTTTCTCATTAATCGACCTATATTTTGTTTTGTTTCCTATTATTCTATTTCCTCTTAAACTGAAAAGCAGCTGCTGAAGGGGGTATATCACTAGGAAAAGCAACAAACAGGTATCCCATTCCCTATACCAAGAGATCATTGCTAACTTAATAGGCATCTGACTCTGAAGTCAAGTTCATGTTCATATTAAAGCAAAATAATACTTACATATGCAAGACCTACGCATGATAGTGACATCTCCCCAAGTGATCACATAGGTCAATGTTAGTTTCCATATAAATATTAGTGTAAACATTCAGTAAGCAATATTTGGGAAACAATAGGATGTATGGAACTACATGTAGACAATTAAGACATCAAACTCACTTCTATTTTAATTTTAAATTGGCTGCAGATATTCTCAATAATTTTCCTGGATCTTGATCTGAAAAAAAAAAACAAAAAATCCATTGGGGTTATTAGCAGCAAGACCAGAGTGATGTAAATATAACATAACTGTACATCAAGACATTAAATGATATCAAAGGTTAAAAAAATAGCCTATAATATGTTGGTAAATGGCAACCCAATGAATTGCATGACAGAATGGCATGATGGAGTGCTTTTACCAGCCAAAGGCATTTTGTGAAGGAGGACTGCTAAGGCAGCTCCATAGGCCACGCCACAGTAGCATGCTTATATGGCAGAATTTTGGCCTTCCACCATTGATAATGCTATACAAATCATATAATATCCTGAGTGAAAATAATAACAGTAGTCATGTTACTAACCCCTGAGTGGCAAATTGTTCCCGATCATCCAATATTAAAATTATGTCATAAGCATCCTCAAATCTCTCCCCCAAGCTCAATGGTGGAACATTTAAAATGTTAATCTTTGATACAAGCTCATCCTTGTTAGGATTTTGCATGGAGTGGTCCTAAGATGTTCATCAAGTACCGATATCAAAATTTGTTTCAAAAACTATAAACAACATCACATGAATGCACAAGCAAAATTTAGATAAACAATGTCCATCCTAACTATCCTTTTAACAAGATATCAGAGTCTATCCTAGATTCATTAAAAGTGCCACTCATCGTCTTATCCACACATCATGTCCAATAGGGTTGGACGTGAGGAAGAGTATTGGGGAAAACCCAAGTCCCACATTAAGGGTTGATAGCTCTAAAATACAATATATAAATATATAAGGCAATTTTCACCTTACAAGTTGATTTTTTAGAGTTGAGTTAGGTCTAAATCCTTTCATAAGAATAATAAAATGCACATGCTACAAACATGAACACATGAGCATATCTTATCGTCTTTAAGATTTACCGTTTATATTTTTACTTATGTCTTAGTTATGCATTATTGAAGATGACGCAACCTAGTTGGTAATGGCTTCAAAAGTGCCACACATGGGTCTGAGAAGGGAATCCATGAGGTCGACACAAGACTATCAACAGAGGAAGTTTTTGGCTAAATAGAAAATCTCAAAATATCTAGAGTTTGGGGTTGGGGTTGGGGGTTGGCTAGAAGAAAGGTGACCGGGTATTTTTGGTTAGCTGAAGATGCAGGAAGGCAGCTAAAAAAGTTTAAAACTAGAACATATAAGCATAAGAAAAAGAACAGGTTTTGAACTGCGAGCAAGGGATAAAAAATTTTCTATTGAAGTGATTTGTACACAAGTCCAAGGCTGGAACACATTGGTAACTATCATCATGCACAGTTGTAGATCATAGAAGAAATAAATAGAAGAAATTGAATGAGATAAGATACACGATGAGAGGACAGTAGTCTTATAATATGAATTTCCAAATTTATATTGGATGTAACAGAGGAATCAAGAAAAATGACCAGAGTTGTGAACTTACGTTCAACTAGGGTCTAACGTGCTTAGTTTGATAAATCAGGGCAAGCAGTTCAACTGAAATACTAAATCAGGGCAATAAGCAGTATCATCTTACTTTTGTTCCACACATGTAATTGCATGACATGTACAGATAAAATGAAATGATATTGATGCAACTATTGAACATCTAAGTTCTAGAGTATTTTGTAATGTAATTCAAAAATGAAAATCTGAACATGATACTTGTTAGTAGTTAATCCTTTTGAAAATTCAAAACAATGTACAAAACCAACAAAATTTGTAATTCAAAACAAAAATATTTCTGATCATTCTGAGAACCACTAATCATTATAATTACACACATTAAGAATCTTTTACTATGTTAGAAAGAGTGCACAATATAAAAAGTATATTAATTTAGTAAATAGATCAAACCATACAGATGAAGAGCAAGCTCTCAAGGGGAAAGGAGGAATATCACGTGAACAAATGTTTGACACATGCCCAATGCAAGATGACTGCACAGCTCTGTTCTCTTTTCCAGTGAAGTCTCTAGACCCTGGTAATTTATGAAATGATTAGTGGAGATGAAAGCTTGCTCAGTGTCATTACGAAAATCTGAGATGGGAAAAGAAATATAGTATATACCCCAATCAAGAAACAATTACCAACATACTTAGAGATTCTGGCTGTGAACCATAGACTTCTTGCTCTCGAAGATGACATAAAACAGCTGGCCACAGAGATGAGACATCTTTATCTGGGTGGATTCTGGAAACTTCAATGAAAGCACTATTAATGTATTCCTTGGAGTAACCCAATTGAGTAAACTGCAAAAGAAACAAATTTAATAATCGAAGATAAAAGTACATTTCAATTATCAGCAAAAGAAAAACCATCTGCAAGTGAACCAAAAAGAGAATAAGAGAAACAAATAAGGATATTTTATTACATTAACTTCATGAACCTCCTTTGAATGAAAAGGGATGAAGCATAAACACAGACGGGACTCATAACAGTAAAGTATAATATTGTCGGATACAGTATACAAGAAATAGCATATCATATAGAGAAACTACAATAGTTTAAAATATCTTGAGATGTGTTTGGTGTCAATACTTGCAATTTTTTATGGATTATCACTTCTGTTGATATTTTTCAAATAAATCATTAGATGAACTTATTATTGTGGAGATGGGCAACCATTTACAACTCATAGTAAAAGGGGTTTTTGAAATCCATATCATGGTAGCACCGCTATAGCACTCAAAAAGCTTCCCACTTTTCTATCTAACAGGAATATTTACAACAAACTTGAAGCTTTAATCTTGAGAGGAAGTACTGCAATATAATATCTAATCAAATTTTAGATGTTTGAGTATGATTAGTTTCCCTATTTTTGCTTTTTCTTCATCATAGGACTATTTGCAATATTTTATTATCATACCATGCCAATGGTGTTATGAGATCCGCATAGCTGACCTCACATAGTAGGATAAAGCTTCCTTATGTTAGAATTATGATTTTTATAAAATTTATAAATAGAGGTTAGTGTTTTAGGTTTTATGAGGAAATAGAACACATAATTTCTACAATATGAATGTGAAGAAACAAAACAAAGCAACAAGGAATTTAATTAAGAGGAAAAATACCCTCCCAAGGCAATCTAGAGGGACATCCATAGGCTTCTTTTGCTGGGTCAATGGTGACAAAACCTCTGATTCCATATCATGACCATTGGGCTCCACATCCAATGAGTTTTGGTTATCCGTATAAGAAGGAATTTCAACAGAAGCTGACTTCTCTACAGATTCTGCCATTCCAGATCTTGCAAGACAGTCACTAGCTGCTTCCTTGCCTTCTTGAGTTAGCATGTACCTGAACACAAAAAAAAAAAAAAAAAAAAAAAAAAAAAACAAAAAAAAAAAAAAAAAAAAAAAAATCATCTATGGGGAATTTTCATTTGAACATATTCATGTTTCATTTACAAATCATACCTCAGAATTTAAAATTGTTTAACAAGAACCGTTCTAACAACTGCTCCTTTTACAATTTAGCATCCACTACATTAAATTTTAGACATACATTAGCATTTCTAGGTACATTAATGAATAGAACATCTTAACTCACAACTACAATGTTCAATGGTAAATGAATCACAAATAAAAGTAATGCCTAAAAGGATTTCGTATGTTACAATACACATGGGTCAATTGCTGAAGCACATTCACAAGGAAAATGAGCTCAAACCTAACTCTCAATAAACACATAAGTAGTTATTGGTTCACAGTACGAAGGTTCTCCTAGCAAGTGGATTTTAATATGTGAAAAATAATTAAAAAGGTTAAAGAAAGATTTATATAAAAACGGTAGCAGTACATTGCAAAAAAACAAAAACTTTGGCACAATGGAAACCCATACTTAGCAGGACAGCTTGACTTCACAACTAATCCCTTAGCTATCAAGGTCTTCATGCAATTCCATCCACTATACCAATCCCGTGAAGAACTTCCAAAATGTCCAGGTTTTCCTTTCCCTTTTTCTGGCCTGGTCATGAATAATGTGCTTCATCAAAAGTTGTATACATTTTCACAAATACTTATCTACTTAAAACACAGAAAAAAGAAACAATAAGCAACTAATCATACCCAATTGGCACTCGAGATAGCCCACTAGCTTCAGCAGCATCAATAAGCTCTTGTTTACGCATAAATTCATTCCCGTTTGAAGTTCCCCTATTAAAAAGTAAGTTAAATATTATAATCTAACAAGTTTTACCATGATAAATTCCAAACATTTTTCACCCAGAAAAAAACATATACATTAGTAGCGCATGTGACTGTATTGTGTATTCATACCTGTAAAGGGTTATCAACAATGCATATGCAACAGAGTTCCTTTGAGGCACATAACGTTTGGTTCCTTTAGTTTTCTTTCCTATAAGATTGGAGAAAAAGGAAAAATTAGACAGAATTCTGCATAAAAAGAAAAAACAAAGTAAAGCCAATTCAAATAACAGAAAAGAAAAACAGATAGCACCAGACATACCCTTTTTAGTCAAATCTTCAGGTTCAGAACCACCACAACCAGTCCCAAAAAAACCCTGCATAAGCCTCAATATCATTTTCCCCACACCCCTTCCAGAAAACAGAAAAGAGTACCATCAGATCAGTACCCTAAGAAACTCAATTTAAACACCCTTCCTTCGTCCTCAAGTATCCTTACTTCACAAACTCACGAATATATACACAGAACCAATCACTAAATATCCAATAACCCCTTTACAATAAAGTTCAAGCCTCCAAGGTCCACAATCAACCTATCAAATTTTGGATACTTTCCAAATTTTAAATTGTAATTGGAGTTTTGTAATACATGACAACATAATAACCTCACACTTATAATTATAAATGTAGTCTATGACATGTTTCTACATATGATATTAAACATAACAACATAACACCGCAAACAACAACAACAAAGTCTCATCTCGCTAGTTAAGGTCACGTGTACATGAATCACAGTATACCATTCGCCTCAGTTAAAGACCAAATCTTCAATGATATAAACATAAAAACATGAAAAGACAAAAATGCACAATTTTTAAACTCCAAAACAAATACGCTGCTTGTCAAAGTGGAACTAAACTCGAATTCCTTAAGCAAGGTCTTCTTCAGTCGAACCTTGGGAACAGAAAGGATGGAACCAACTAAAAGTAGACTAATTTGATTTTCATAATATGCATGTAACTATAATTCTTAAAAGTGTGGCATTACTACGATGAGATGGTATGGGAGAAACAGAAACGTACTTGACTTGAGAGAAATCTTTGATTGTTAGAATGGGGGTTTTGGAGCTACAGACATTGAAGTGAGCCTTAGAAAGGGTCATTTCGAAGTTATCAGAAATGCCTTTGGGTTGCTCCGCCATTTCCTGCCACTTGTTCCACATGTACGCCGCCAGCTCTTGGTTCTCCGGGCACCTCACCTGAGTCCGGTTCTCCATCGGGTTCGGGTTCGGGTTCGGGTTCGGGTTCGGGTTGAAACGAAGGTGAGAGTGGGAATGGTGGCTGTGGCGGGTTTGAAATCGGGCTACCAGGTTACGGTTGCACAACCATGACGCGCCAGGTTATTCTGCGGTTCACTTTTCAAAATCAAAAGTTTGTAACTAGCTGATTCTCAATTCACGCTTCATGTGTTTCTCCTCTTAGGATGGGCTTGGGCTGGAATCATGGGCCCAAATCAATGAAGAATTTGTGGGCAATTGCTTCATACACCTGTAGTGATTAAAATAGCCTTCACCTCTGTTTCAAGAAAACTTAACCCTGGCTAGTCACTTAGGTTACATGAATTGATTCCGCGTGCATTTAATTCCCTGCTTTTTTATCTTAGTTTTCATTCTCTGTTTTTTTTAATCTCAGTTCAGTTTTTTATTCATTAGTTTAATCTTATATTTTCATTTATATTTTGATGAATTGCAATTATATTTGATTATTTTATTGTTAGATTTTTTTTTATTATTTTCTATTTCTACAGTTTATTCGTTTTTGTTTACAATTTTCAAGATTCAGTTCCATTATGTCCCTCGATCCTAATATGTGCAAGAAATATATTATATAATGAACTTTGCTTGGATGTGTTCACAAGATTGGACCTAGATTAGCCTCTATACTATACTTTTTAGAGGTGACTTAGTTTTGTTTGAAAAACTTGATGCAACTTGAGCTAATAATTTTCACAACTATAAGTGCCCTAAAAAGAAGGGAACTGACCTTCACTATATATTTGTTTTGAAAGCTAATGAGTTTAGGTGGAATTGAACTCAACAAATGGTGAGGTTAGAGGAGAGGATTGAGAAAGATGCTGAACCAAAATAAATTTAAGAATAAATTCTTAGAGAATTTCTTTTATAGAGCATATATAGATTGTTGAACTTATAGGTTTAAACATAAGCTATATATACAAGTTAGTGAAATGAAATTATAAAATACTTTTAATTTAATCAAATAACTTATGAATTAATTAAGCGTCATGCTAAATTTTGTGAGAAAGGTATTGTATACCAATATGGTCAATGTTGATTTTTTGATTTTATACTTTTAGGCATTAATCGTTTATATATAACAGCCTATATATAGTAAGA
>Ga0214544_1005615_pt1 | contig 24079 bp, 14 predicted proteins | sample CNSS3metaG_FD_160074 | JGI IMG/M metagenome (GOLD analysis project Ga0214544, IMG submission 160074) | Root nodule microbial communities from cowpea collected in UCLA plant growth center, Los Angeles, California, USA - CNSS3 | ecosystem: Host-associated > Plants > Roots > Nodule | place: USA... | reverse complement strand
CCACATCACCTTCAACATTGATATCAACTAAACCTGCAGTACCAACCTGGCTGTCGTCACTGCTATCATTAGGACCAGAATCATTCCAACTTTCAACGCCCTCCTCTAAGTCTGCTTCAACTTCCTTCTCAACATCAACTTCTTTACCTGACTGACCACTATCATGTCCCTCGGTCTCATTAACTTCAACTACTTCATCTTCCCCTTATCATGTTCTGCATACAACTCAACACCACCATCATGTCCCTTATTCAATTGACCTTCGTTCCCACTCTCATTTCCCTTATTCAAGTCACCTTCATGCACACTCTGAACTCCTTTATCTCCCTCACCTTCATGCAAACTCTGAACTCCTTTATCTCCCTCACCTTCATGCACACTCTCAGGTTTTGGCACACCATCTACAGTCTCCTTCTCACTCATAATGTCCACCATATTGATGTCATTCCCACCACCTTCAACACCATCTCCATCATGGGAAAAGTATTCCAACATCTATATAATTTCTGGTTCACACATCTTATGTATGACAAACAGATGAACCTCACCATTTAGCCTAGCTAAGGTAACCATATTCATGGCCCCACGATCATCACACAAAATCTCCAACCTATCCTCCAATACAGAACCACCTCCCACACAGTAACAAAGTTCATTCTCTCCCATATACCCCATCTCCCTCAAAATACCCACAACCTCAAAATAGCTCTAGCGGTCAGGGTCACACGAAAGTCTAGAAACCTCACCCTCATATTTCAGTTTACCATCATTAACGAATTTCCCTCCATGGTGAAAAACGACGTCAAACTTGTCGTCCCCCATGATGAACAAAAATATATAACCACAGACACCTATATAACCACATACACCTATATAAGCACATACACCTATACAATAAAGTAAAAAACATCCAAACAGAAAAGGGAAAACAATTATCAAAGGGGGGGACCACAGGGGAACACAAATTCGAACATGGTGGTGGGTCATACACCGAACTTTAATAAAGTTCCAATATTTAAACCAAAAACAATCACGATCATACTTCGCTTTCCTAATAAACAATCAATTAAACGGTGCATGCCGACAGAAATGGGAACTTCGAGCTGAGATGTATAACTCACCTGACACTTCACCGCTTCCACCGAGATCACAATTCCAATACGAACACTATGATTTCACCTGTTCCAAAGCCAAGTTTCCAGCACAAACATCCCACACCCTCGCGATGCTTCTGTTCGAAATCCAAGTTTCCAGCACCTGTTCGTCCGATTTCAAAAAACCCTAAAGCCCCAATTTCGCCCTTTCTATTTTATTACATGCCTTTCACTTTCACTTTTATTACAGCTTAATTACGACAATTATGTAAAGTCCAACAGCATTTTTGGGCAAAAATATTTTCTTACATCATTTAATAAAGCAATTATTAATAACAACAATTATTAAAGCATTTCAAATTTCCACGTCTACCACATTTAATATGCCACTTCACTGTTCAGTTCCGTCTACCATTTCCACGTCACTGTGCTCTTAACGCCGTTTCTGCATTTTTAACGGAAGGGACTTCAATGAGACAACTTATCAAAATTAGGGACCTATTTAACACTTTTTCCAATTGAGGGACCAAATTCAAATTTTCATACGAAATTTGGGACCAATTGAATAATTTAACCATATTTTTAATAATATTCTCACATATTAATAGTTATATTTACAAAAATGTTATAACAAAATTTGGTAACATTTTTTTTAAATAGAAAGGTAACGTTTTACATATTAATATTTATATTTATAAAAACATCACTAACAACTTTTAGTAATGTAAAAACCCTTTCTTTTAAAACATTTTTCTTTCTCGGTTGTCTCAGTTTTTTGAAATGCAAACATCTTTTTCCCAACACTAGTTCACTCTTTACTTTTCATTTAACTTTAATCCTCTCTTTTCTCATCTAAAATTTCATTTTTTTTCCTGAATCAAATATCAATTTTAGGTTCGTAACGAGGTCCTCTACGAATCAATCCGAACAAAATCTTCGTTCACTCAAGTTAGAAATCTAATCTCAGTCTCCTTTTTCTGTTTTGGGTTCTTAATTCCACTCTAATCATGATTAGAGCCTCATTTCTTCTCTATGTTCTTGTGTTTTGGGCTTCTCTAGGTTGAATTAGGGTTTTGGGGCTAAAATTACTTTTGGGGTTTTCTTCTTATCAAGTATGATATATGTTTGAGATAAGGAAAGTTATTTCTTTTTTATGAAAGTAAATTTGTTTTTGCATGTTATAATTTGATAGATTGAATTGCTTGAATTGTTGTGTTGATGTGTTGAATTGATGAGTGCATGTGAAACTTTAGTGGTTTATGTTTTTGGTTTTGGATGATGAGAACAAGTGAGAATCTGTTATTTTTGCTTAAGTGAGAGAAATCTAGCTCAAGTGAAAATAGCCAGAATTTCACTTTGTTCTCTGTTCGAATCTTAGCTCAAACGAGAGTCCCTGTCACTCAAGTGAGAATCTTCTCTAGCTTAGGTGAAAAAGTCACTGGAACTCTTTTTATTGTCAAAATTCCACTTTTCTCTTTGTTCAAATTTTAGCTCAAGCGAGAGCGCTTATCACTCAAGCGAGAACCTTTAACTTAAGCAAGAGCTCTTGTTGTTTAAGTGAAAATATCTAGCTCAAGTAAGAATGCTTCAGAGTTTTAATTTATTATTTTTAATCGATGATTAATTGAGTTAATTTTAAAAATATGATGTATGGAGTTATGCATGAGTGATGTGGTATTTTGAGACTTGACTTGATGTGTTTTACATGAGATATGAGTTATTCGGAGATAACATGTGAAAGATGTGAGAATTTCATGGAGAAATTTCTTTGGTGGTCATATAATTTATGTACTGATCTATGGATTCAAGTATTCAAGTAAGTTTACATTCTGACACTTTAAATGATCATTTAGACTATTATAGAGTAGAATTTGGTTCATGTGGTGAGAGTAGTCTGCAGAGTAGTAGAGGCCATGATAAGTGTCAATTATTAGTTAAATTACATATCATTTAGACACTTATCTTGCACTAAATCAATGTAAACTCATTAGAATTGCCCTAATTTTACATAAGTACATAATGAGGTAGTGATAAAATATTAAAAGTGGAATTTAATGTATTTTGTGTTGTTTTGCATGTAAAAAGAAGTAAATTATAAAGTTGGTATGGAGCCCAAAAAGTTACAGCTTAAGCCAAAAGATAAATTGAGAAAGTTAAATTCTAAGCTTGTGGTTGAACAACGAAATTTGGTGCTTAAGCCACATTTTAAGAAAACTTCACTGCAAAGAAATGTGAAGCTCCAAATTTGAAGTTGAGCACGAATAGGAAACCTCCATTGTTGAACTACAAAAAATGAACGCTCAAGCTTCGGAAGAAACCTACTCTTGAAGGAAACCTTCTAAAAAAGCTTCAAGATTTGGAAGCTAAAACAACATTTAAAATTCTATAAATACAGGGCATGACCCTTGTTATTTTCGTGTTGATTTTGTATACTGGTTTTATACCATTCTAGAGAAAGATACTCTTAGTTAGTTAGGATCTATATAGTGTAGTAGTATTAGCTATGGAAGGAAGGATGATACGCTAAGTTCATCTTGTATTCATCATCATGAGCAGATAATTCTTCTATAGTTGGGATTAAATGTAACTTCTAAACTCTCTATGCATTTCACTTGATTATATATATGTTGTGTTCTTGTTTTACCTATTGGTTACTTGGTTTGCATTTCTCTCCGTGTTGATTTGGCAAATCATCACACCTCATCAACACTAGATGCAGAGACATCTAGTCTAGTGTTTAAATCCAATCAAGTATTCTGACCTTTGGCATATACCAGACATGGATATGCAGGCTCAATTAGTGTAAAGAGTTGTGTTCTCAAAGCAAGAATTCCTCCACTTGGATTGGGAAATCCTGCGTCTGACACCTTTAGGTTCTAATGCACAAACATGTGGTTAGTTTTATAGGTAAGCGTACTTCCATGAATACTAAGATAAAGAGTATAATATATAGATAATTATAGGGCAATACAGTTAAAGTTAAAAGGCCACGTTTAATCCCAACGTCCTAATCAACATCACTTCTCTCATATATTTATTTAGTTTATCCTTATCAATATAAAACCAAAACTCATCTACTGTTCCATTGTCAAACTTTGAGTCAAAATATAGATTGTTGATCTAGTTATCACTTCCTCCCTGTGCATACGACCTTGTTGCACTACAATTGACCTAATATACTTGCTGGAAAAGTTGCACATTTTGTTAGGACCATCAACAGGCCATCACAAGTGCAAATTTCCAATAAATCCGATTTCATTACATCTATCTGGATAATTGAGTTAGTATGTCTTATATGTTTGGTAATACATGTTGATTGTGTTTAAAGTGGTTTGACAATTATTTGCTTATTTTTTCATTAGCTTACCCTTCTCCTTATGTTTATGTTTTCCTTATTTCTTTTGTAATGATTATCAAAAATTGGTGTGAGCAGGTGAGGAGTTTATTTTCCTGACCTAATGGAGGGAGATATTGTTGTTATTAAATTAGATGTTATAAATCAATTTCTTTCTTTTAACATCCTTTTGAAAAAAATCTCAACAATTTATGTTCGTAGTTTGTTCTTTGGATTGTTTTATACCATTTGATATCATGTATACCTTATATATTTTGGATGATTGTAAGAGTTATTCTATTATACTTTCTCTTGTTGCTCAATTATATTATATTATCTGATGTTTTATTTAATAGTGTTTTTTAAATAAAAAAATATTGTAAAATATTTATAAAACCTTTTAGAATTATTTCTTTAATAAAAATAACATTATAAAATAAAATTGTTGTTATCACTGTAATGTTTTGCCTTTATTTGACATTTTGAGTCTTCCAACTTCAACATAGACCTCTTAAAGTCGCTTATTTACGCGTTCTTGCGCCGCACCACACCAAATTTTGAATCTTCTCAATTAGATGGTTTCGACATAAAAATTATATTTTTTAATAATTATATTAAAATATTAATATAATTATTACAAATATAATTATATTTTTACGCGTTCTTACATATTAATAATTATATTTACAAAAATGATACTAAAATATTTTGTCAACAGAGGCAATGTTTTACGTATTAATATTTATATTTATATAAAATTACAAAATAATATTTAAAAACTCCAACTAAAACTTTTTAATATTTTAATTTTTTTAATATATTTTTTAACTTAATTTATTTCACAATTTTATTTGTTTTTTAATATATTATATGAAAAAAATTATACATATGTATATAAATATAAATATTTTATTTTATTTTTAAAATTTGTATTAAAATTATTAAAAAGCAAAATATAAAATTGATCTTAAATAATATTATTATTGATCTTAAAATTTTGAAACTTGAATTATTAAGCATGCATTGTGTTTGATATTTTTATGTATCTTTAAAATTTTCCTCTACCATAAAACAAGTAACGAAAAAACTAATATATTATGTCATTGTCAGTTTAAAAATTACATAAAATTAAACCAATATAAAATAAAAGTTTGTTGAATCTTATAAATTTTTACATAAATTAGATACAAATTTACTCAATATATATTATCAAGATAAAATAATGTGAATAATTTAACTAAGAGAAATATATTTGGTATGTTAAAAAAATTGCATGATTTGTAATTAATTATTTAAATATATTAATATAATTTCTAATTTTATAAAATAATAATTAATCATTTTTTTTCTATTTTTAATTCATACTTATTCTTATTACAATTAAAACAGTGGTATTTCATTATTCATAAATAACGTTAAAACAGACGTTATCGTGCCTACACATATCTTAAGTATTTAAAAATTATTTAAATTGAAAAAACAAGATATATATATATATATATATATAATAATAATAATAGAAATAATAGTTATATATTGAAATAAAAAATATTATGCAAATAATACTGTGAATAATTATTTAAATTTAAAAATATAGTTACTAAAATAATAAAAAAAGTAAATAATTCTTTTATAAATATTTTAAATTATTATGCAATTATTTAAATTAAAAAAGAATAGTTACTAAAATTATAAAACTGAAAAATAGATTATTATTATTATAATTATTTAAATTTAAAAAATAATAATTAAGAAGGTAAAATTAAAAAAATAAAAGAAGACACCAAAAAATGTATCCTGTTATATATACTTATAGATATGATCTAATTATAAAATTGGAGTAATAAGTGAAATCAAAGAAATTGAAAGTTGAATTAAAAGCCAAGTATAAACAGTTGAAAATAAAGCTCAGTCAAGTCAATGATGAGGTTCTTCAGTTTTCCTCCTTCTATTTGACCCACCAGTGTGAAGAGAGATACATCATTCATATACACCATTTCTTTCATATACAAAAAATTGAAACCAAACTACAAAGTAAATAACAAATTTTTATGACATGCAAAGAAATTAATTATTTTACTAACAAAAATAAATAATCTATCCCCTTTTTGGGACCATCTAGATTTAATTTCTGTCTTCGTTTATCTGGTGGAAGAAGAAGACATAAAAATTATACATTTGAGCAAATACTATGAAAAACATATAGGAGAGTTAAAACATACTCATAGAAAAGAATATGGGCTAAGCTAAATTAAGATGAGGTGAATTGATTTTAGAAACTTTTTAAAAGATTTACCCTTTTAAATTCTTTGAAAAACTATTTCAATATAAAATTTGAATGCAATTGATTTAGAAATCAAATTTGATGAAAGATTGGTAAATAACAAAATAAAGAGAATAAAGAAAAAAAAAATACACAAAAAAATTATATAAGTTCAAATTACACACGTTGAATTTAGTTATTCAAGTTAAAAATATATGAAATCCAATATCTTTTGTATGTTTGTATAAATACTCACCACAGGTAAACCATATATGAGAGAACAAACTGTTAGAAGTGGGTTTTAAACCTAACTCAACCTCACAAAACCGACTTGTAAGGTGAGGTTTGCACCTCACTTATATATTGTGAATTAACCTTATCTCTAGTCGATGCGGGACTTCCAACACACCCCCTCACGCCGAGGTATATTCATCTCGTGCGTGGGACAAGAAATTAGTGGGTGGTTCGTTAGCGGCTCGATACAGGGTGAAACAAAATGTCCAAGAAAGTTCGCTAGGATAGGCTCTAACTTGGCTTTGTTACCATGTTATAAGTGGGTTTAAAGCCTACCTCAACCCCACAAAATCGGCTTGTAAGGTGAGGTTGACACCTCACTTATATATTGTGAATTAACCTTATCTCTAGTCGATGTGTTTACAATTGGTTGCTGTTGGGTTTACAAACTCAAACATAAACCAGATGGCACAGTAGATAGGTTTAAAGCACGGTTGGTGGCTAAGGGTTTTACTCAAATCGAAGGGATTGATTATTTCAAAACTTTCTCTCCTGTTGTTAAACTTACTACTGTCCACATCCTTTTAGCCTTGGCCACTGCCAGTGATTGTTTTACTCATCAGTTGGATGTTGACAATGCTTTCCTCCATGGAGACTTACATGAAGAGGTCTATATGAAACCTCCACCTGGTCTTTCTCTTCCCCAGCCAAATCTTGTTTGTAAGTTTAACAAGTCTCTATATGGTTTAAAACAAGCCAGTCGTAATTGGAATCAAAAATTAACTTCAGAGCTACTTCTTCTTGGTTACACACAAAATTCTGCTGATCACTCTCTCTTTGTGAAGAAATCTGCCTTTGATATTACTGCTTTATTGGTTTATGTCGATGATGTGGTTCTCACTAACAATAACATTGCTGAAATTAATGCTGTAAAAGCTCATATTTATTCTAGATTTCATATTAAAGATCTTGGCCCTATCAAGTATTTTTTGGGCCTTGAAGTTTCTCGTTCTCTTGATGGATTAGTTTTGAATCAAAGGAAATATTGTTTGGACCTCATTTTAGAGACAAGGATGCTTGGATGTAAACCTGCACCAACACCATCTGATCCTTCTATCAAACTTCATGCCGACGAGGGAGCTCTTCTACCAGATCCTTCTTCCTTTCGGCGTCTGATTGGTCGATTACTTTACTTGACTAACACCAAGCCTGATATTAGTTTTGTTGTCCAACAACTTAGCCAATTTGTTTCTTCTCCGTATGAACCACATATGCAGCAGGCTTTACAGATCATTCAGTACTTGAAAAATGCTCATGGATATGGCCTTTTGTATAAATCCAACACCTCTTTTAAAATTCAGGTGTTTTTTGATTCTGATTAGGCAACATGTGCCACTACCTGACGCTCTGTTTCTGGATATTGTGTTTTCTTAGACACCTCTTTGGTTGCTTGGAAGTCTAAGAAACAAACCACTGTTTCATGGTCTTCTTTTAAGGCTGAGTATCGTGCCTTGGCATCTCTGGCATGTGAACTACAATGGATTCAATACCTTTTTCAGGATTTGCATTTTTCTGTTCCCACCCCCTACACCGCCTTTTGTGACAACAATTCTGTTATTCACATTGCCAAAAATCCCATTTTTCATGAGAAAACCAAGCATATAGAACTTAATTGCCACATTATTCGACAAAAGCTTGTTGATGGTCTTATTCACCTTCTCCATGTTCCTTCTAGAAGTCAACTTGCTGATATGTTTACTAAGTCCTTACATCCTTCTACTTTCTGGATTGCTACTTCCAAGTTGGGTATTTACAATTTTCATACCCATCTTGAGAAGGGGTGATAAAGATATTATATATCTCCTGCTTTTATTTATATTGATAGAGATATCATATATCTTCTGCTTTTATTATTATCATCAAATATTCTATTTTATTTGGTTTTTAGTTTTCCCTTTATATGATGGGACATTGTAGTCTATATATTGAACAAAGGTTCTAATAAATCAATAAGCAAGTAAGCTCTCTTTGAGTTGTTTTTCACCTAAACTTTTCTTGTGCGTTTTTTTGTACGCATCCTTTCTTCTTTCTCTCATGGCTTACACATGTCTAACACGATATGATGAACTTTTAGATATAAAATACCGGGATGGGTAACATTTAAATATTTTACTGCTTTTAAGATAAGTCATCTTCTAGTAAGACGATTTCAATATTGAATTCGTATCATATGCACATGACTTTAAATAAGCTAGGTCCCATACATACAACTTCCTATAAGTCGTGATCTCAAAACACAATTTATGTGCAAATGGGATTATGCTAACATTGTGATCATTCATTGCTCATGACTTTTAATTTGGAATCTGAGTGATCCACACCAAATTGGTAAAAAAAAACTTTCATTCTTATTCACCAGCACATAACCGATGATCTGACCGGTGCAGCCCAGCTCTAGCTCTAGTGGAGAAAGACCACCCATGGAGGATTGTTTTATTTACTCTAATATAGATGCTGGTTAAGGTAACATATGCATGTGTTGTTAATTATTGGTTAATTATTGGAGTTTTATGATTGATATCATCTTGATAAGCCAAAAGATATGAAAAGAGAAAAATGAAAGCAGAGAGAGAAAAAAAAGAGAAAACTTTCTGATATATTCACTGTACTGTGGCCAAACATGGCTTATATATATATATATATATATATATATATATATATATATATAGTTTAGAAAAAGGAAAACTAACTATATACATAGAAACTAATTAACTATATATGTAAAAATTGGTAAAACCCAACATCGCCCCATAAGCTCAGGAGTGAATATCAAGTAATCCGAGCTTAGACACAACACTTTTGAAGATGCCAGGATCAAGTGCCTTTGTGAAGACATCAACGGCTTGATGCGTGGAAGTTATAGGTAGGAACTGGTAGAGTTTGTCCTGAACCTTCTCACGGACGACGTAACAATCTATTTCGATATGTTTCGTTCGTTCGTGAGAAATGGGGTTCAAAGCAATGTGACGTGTTGATTGGTTGTCACAGTATACCACAACTGACTCTTTTAGTTTAATTTGCAGTTCATCAAACAAGTATTTCAACCATTGAATATCACAAGTGAGAGTGGCAAAGGCCCTATACTCTACTTTTGATGAAGACCTTGAGATGGTGGATTGTTTTTTTGATTTCCAACTTTTTAAGGATGAACCAAGGAAGACACATAGTCCAATTGTAGATCGATGTGTGTTGGGGCAAGTTGCCCAGTCAGAGTCACAAAAGCCCTTTATTTGTAGAGTTGAGTTGCTAGGGAAGAAGAGACCTTGTCCAGGTGCTGCTTTAATGTAGCGAAGGACACGATTGGCAGTTGCGAGGTGTTCTTTTGTGGGGGATTGAATGAATTGACTTAGGAACTGTGCGACATATCCGATATCAGGCCTGGTGTTTGTTAGGTAAAGAAGTCGCCCTATCAATCTTTGATATGGGGTGATGTCTTTAAGAGGAACTCCTCCTTCGAACAAACCTTTAGTGTCTTTGGTAATAAGGGTAGCACAAGCCTTTGAAGCAAGGAGACCACTGTCAGCTAAGATGTCTAAGGCATATTTCCTTTGTGAAACATGGATTCCCTCACTTGATCTAGCAATCTCCAACCCGAGAAAATATTTCAAATTTCCCAAATTTTTGACTTTAAAGGTGTCATCTAGGGATTGTGTGATTTGCTCAATATCAGAGAGATGATTTCCTGCAAGTATAATATCATCAACGTACGCTAAAAGAACAATGATGTTAGTCTCGAATATTTTTACAAACAATGAATGATCATATGCAGATTGAGAAAAACTAGAGGCTTTAAGGTGAGATGACAGTTTTGCAAACCATTGCCTGTTGGCTTGCTTCAAGCCATACAGGGATTTCTTCAATCTACAGACCTGCCCGCTTTTATTATTAGCACACCTAGTGGAGGAAGCATATAAACTTCTTCATCTAGATCTCCATGGAGAAATGTGTTATTCACATTCAATTGTTTCAAAAACCAATTCTGGGCAGAGGCAATGGCAAAGAGGAATCTGATGGTGGTTAACTTTGCTACAGGGGAAAAAGTATCCAAATAATCGATGCCCTCCAGTTGAGTGTAATCCTTGGCTACCAACCTTCCTTTGTAGCATTCTACCTCACCATTAGCATTATATTTTACCTTAAAAACCCATCTGCAACCTATGGGCTTTTTGTCTCGAGGTGGATCAACAATTTCCCAAGTCTCATTTTGTTCAAAGGCTCTAATTTCTTCTGTCATGGCCTTCCTCCATTCGGAAAAATTGATAGCTTCACTATAAGAAGATGGCTCTCTATTGGTGGACATAACAAGAACATATTTCAAGTGTGAAGAAGAAAGTTTACTGTAGCTGAGACATGAAGATATACGATAAAGGACATCTTCACTATTTTTGTTTATATAAGAGCTAAGTTGGCAATGATAGTCTTGTAAAAAACTAGGTGCTCTTCTATTTCGAGTAGAGCGTCTCAAAGAATCAATAACGTTTTCAATTTGAGATTCAGTGTGTGGATGATTGTGTTCAGTTTGCACATTTCCAGCGTTGTAATTAACTGATTCAGAATAAGGATTAAAATATGATATTTGACAAGTATTATTTGTTTGCAAAACAGGATCAATATGGTTGGGATAAGGAAACGCCTTTTCATAAAAACCAATATCTCTGGAAACAAAAATTTCTCTACTCTTAATGTCTAACACAACATATCCTTTGGTTCCATTCTGGTAACCTAAGAACACACATTTTCTAGCTCTAGTGTCAAATTTAGACCTATTTCTTTGCAAGCTAGAGGCAAAACACAAGGATCCAAACATCTTAACATCATTTAAATTTGGAGTGATCTCATAAGAGATTTTTTCTTTCAAGACTTTAATTGGTAAACAGTTTATTAAAAAAACAACTTGCATAACAGCATAGGACCAGAAAATCATAGGAATGTTAGATTGAAAAATAAGGCTTCTACTAACTTCTAGAATATGCCTATGTTTTCTTTCCACAATAGAATTTTGTTGGGGGGTTTCTATGTAGCTGGTTTGATGAATTATACCAAGATTATCATACAAGTCTCTACACATAAACTCACTTCCATTATCAGAACGTATGATTTTAATTTTCTTGTGAAATTGAGTGTTAATCATGATCACAAACTTTGTTAAAGCATCTCTAGTTTCAGCCTTCGTTTTCATTAAGAACACCTAACAAAACCTATTGTGGTCATCTACTATAGTCAGAAAGAATCTATGTCCATGTATAGAGGTGGTGCCATAGGGCCCCCAAATGTTAGCATGTATCAAATCAAAAACATGCTCAGAATACGAGCTACTATTACTAAAGGAAAGCTTAGTCTGCTTTGAAAAATGACATACATCACAAGGTTTGGTTTCACTAAAAACAATGTAAGGAAAACGTTTACTGACAAGATGTAGAACTTTATCTGAGGGATGTCCCAGCCTTTTGTGCCAAATTCCCCCATCTTAATTCTTCGAGTTATCATGATGTCCCTCAATGATGCTGGAGAAGGAATTTACAATCTTCTTTGTGGTTGACAATTGTAGCAGGTACAATCCTTCTTGGAGCTTAGCTTCTCCAATCATCTTTAAAGAACGGGCATCTTGGATCTGACACAACTCAGAGGAAAAAATTAGTTTCCAATTGTAGGATCTAACAATCTTGTGCACAAGAAATAAGATCGGGTACAAGAAACACATTATGCAAGAAAAAATTATCAAATTGTTGTATAGTCCCATCATAGTATGCAAATATATGTGACCCATTTGGCAGTTTAATACATGTGAGTCTTATTTTTCTAAAATCTACAAAATTAGAAACATCAAAGGTAACATGGTCTGTTGCTCCGGTATCTAAAATCCATGTAATGTTTCTGTTCTTACCATTTGAAACCTTCTCACCAATAGAATCAGATATCAAATTGTTAACTTTGTGAGAAACGTCACCTTTGGCTTCTTGGATCATTTTCATGATTTGAAGCATTTGTTCATCTAAGAAAAGATTACCTTCCTTGCTCGGTCGTTGATCATGCTTTTTAATCATAGTTTCATTTTTTTCAGCATTAGTGTTGTTAACCACCTTTTCACCTTTGGTCTTGTACCAAGGGGGATAGTCGTGCTTAGCATAGCACTCATCTATGGTGTGGTATAATTTGTGGTAATAGTTGCATTATTTGCCATTATTATGATTCATGTTTTTGCCTCGTCCTTGTCATTGTCCCTTCCAATTGTCATGATTCTTGGAATTTCTTTTATCCCCAATGTTCGCTGCAGCCACCAAGATCTTACTGCTTTCTATGGTGTTCCCAATTAGTTATCGTTCTTGTTGCATAACAAGAGAGAAGACACAGTTTATACCTGGAAGTGGCTCCATTAGAAAAAATTGTGTCTTCATAGTACCATAAACGTCATTGAGCCCTTTCAGAAAACACATGATATACTCGAATTCTTTGTGCTTGATAATAGTTTTGATGAAGTCACATTCACACTTAACCTTACAGGTGCAGCTTGGCGTTGGTCTAAGAGACTCAAGTTCCTCCCACAATGCCTTTAGATCCGTGAAAAAAATCTGTGACAGATCTTTCTCCCTATTTGGTTGAATGTAGTTCTTGAAGAAGATCCGAGATCCTGAAGTGGTCTCCTTTAGAAAATCGCTCGCGCAGATCATCCCATAAATATTTTGCGTTTTCAATGTACACGACGCTTTAGGCGATCTGAGTATTCATGGCACATGTAAGCCACGATATCACCATCATGTTACATCTTTCCCAGGCATCATGGAGGATGGTTCCATGTGTTGGAGTTTTGACACTACCGTTAAGGAATTTGTGTTTATTCTTGGAGATGAGGACACGTTTCATGACGCGACTCCAAGCATGGTAATTAGCCCCATCAAGCTGAATATTGATTAACGTTGCTCCTGAGTTTTCACCAGGATGGAGGTAGAAAGAACTCAAGGATTATGGGATTCGTCCGTCGTGGCTGTGTTTTCTGATGCCATCAAGAAAAAACAAAAGAAAGATTTTGAAAGACGAAAAAAGAAGCAAAGAGGAAGACTTGGCTTTAGTGGAAGGAAACGCTTCTGATACCATATTGGAGTTTTATGATTGCTATCATCTTGATAAGCCAAAAGATATGAAAAGAGAAAAAGCGAAAGCAGAGAGAGAACAAACAGAGAAAATTTTCTGATATATTCACTGTATTGTGGCCAAACATAACTTATATATATAGAGTTTTAGAAAAAGGAAAACTAACTATATACGTAGAAACTAACTAACTATGTACGTAAAAACAGGTAAAACCCAACATCAATCCATATACATTGTATATAATTAAATATAATATGAGTTGGTTTGGTTGTCTAGATGATTTTTGGATTGAATGGATCAGTGTGCGGTGCAGAATGGAGCGGTGGCTGAGTGAGCCAGGGAAAGGAATAGGGATAGAAGGTTGGGTACGTCAAAGATATTGACTATAATGCACTTAGAATACGAAGTCATGACAATTCACTCAAACGATTTTTCCCTTTGTTTATTTCGAAAAAGTTGAAAAATATTATGTTTTTAAGTTAGTTTTGTTATATATGTGTATGTCACTGATTAGTAAACTTATTATCAATTAAATGGATTTTTCTCACTTGCACACACTTTCTCAGTCAGAAATTTTATTCAGCATGACTTATGGAAGTCGAATGCATAATACATACTTTTGTATTTTAGGTTGAAGTCGTATGCATAATACGTGACTTATGTATTTTAGGTTGAAGTCGTGTGCATTAGATACAAATTCCTCATAAATGTTATTAGGTATAACACGACTTACTCCAAGATTGTAATAAGTTTTAAAGTTGCCCATTTTGGTATTTTATATCTAAAATTGCATTACATCTGTACAAAAATCAATAGAAACACTCCAACAACTTAGTAAAAGAAAAAATGTATTGTAAATTTATCACAACATAAATAATTCTTAAGATGGTTTCAACGTTACAACACAACCTTTTGAATTTGCAATCTTGAAAGCACTATTTAACAAATTAAAACAACTACAATGATTCTGAAGGATTTTTCTTTTTAAAGTAGTATTAGATATATAAAATAATAAACCGATGGTTGTATTCACATAGTTCTGTAAATGTTAATTAAAAACTAATTCAACTTTGACATTGTTTTTCAAGTCTAACATTTTCAACGTGAAAAGTTACTTTTATTGTAACACCAAATACACTTAAGTCACCACTAGTTCCTTTAACAGAGTCAACAATCTTTTACATATCTTATTCTATCACAAACTACCATGCATGTTAAATTTATTAGTTTCTAAATCATATAGTTTTAGATTTTGTTGAGTAGAGTATAATTACAAAGCATAACAATTAAACACAAAATATAATGAAAAATAACAACTAAACTTTAAACTTAACTCAATCTTATAAATCTAGCTTTTAAAGAGAGATTCACATATTTATATACTATCCACTTACTTTATCTTTGGTCGATATAAAATCTTTATCAAAAATAAATAAAAAATTTCCCTAATATTAGAAAACATATGAGAAACCTTTTTCACAAAAATCACATTGTGATTCTAGTAATACACATGTTTACGAACCAAAATAGCACAACTGAACAATTGAAAACAATATTGGAAAAGTCGGACTTGGATCTGGCTTTGAAAGCTCTGAAGGACATGTTTATGACTATAAATGTGATATGCATCTATCCTTAACATGATTAATGTGTAAATGGTTATTAATTATTTTTTTTTTCTCTAATCAAGCTGGTTAATTTTCTTTACATGTTGTCTCTTGTAGGCTGAAGAAATAGCTGAGAAATTATGTAGATATGTGACAACAAGTTTGAAAGATAAATTAAATAGTGTATTTTATGATGAGTAGTGTATTTTTTTTTAATATTTTGATAGAAAATGAATAATATCTGGAAATAAATATTTATTTGTTGTATTCTAATTGACGTCCACATAACTTTGTGCGTTTTAATTATCTATCTTACACTCAGTACATTGTTTGGTTTCAATGAAGCATGAAAAAAAAACTTGTCAAGACTACAAAAATAATAAGCTAAGTAATATTTTTTTAATTCATTCATATTTTTATTCTCATGATTTTCTTATGGTTTTAAATTTGTATGTTTTGTTTATTTATTATATTTCATTTCAAATTTTAAATCTGTTATATTCATTATTTAAGGTATCACCGAGAATAATAGTTTATTTAATTAAGATATAAAATATATCGATATAGAATTTACATTTGGATAAAATCATAATAAAATAATATATAAATAATAAAATAACAATAATAGGTTTCAAAAAATAATTATATATTTTTTAATTTATTATAGAAAATTCTTGCGAAATTTCTTGTAAAAATATTGGTGAGAAGATATACTTGCAAATTCAATCTTGCAAGAAAAGTTAGTTGGGATTATTGCGGTTTTCAAATTGATTTTTTTGAAGAAAAAATGTTTTGAATATTCTTTTTATAAGAAAATTTGTTACGAATATATTTTTTTTAATTTTTGCTAGAAGTTTCTTACAAATTTTTAAATTTCATAATAAGTAATTATTCACAAAAGTATTACTGCCTATTAATCAAAATTTGTAGAAAAAATGGATAGAAAACATTTTTCCAAAATTTTTGTAAGAAATCCACGACAAAATCTCCGTGAAATATAAAAAATTCTAGTAGAGGAGGATATACTAGTCTACTTTAGAAATAAAGTTGTAAAACTATTAGGAGGAGAATAAATAAATAATGTATAATTATGTTTGAATTTATGTAAAATATCAATATAAATATAAATAAAAATGTAAATATTTTAGGGTGTTTTAACTTTTCTTTAGAGACTATAAAATATTTTAGAATTGTATTAGTATGGTAAAAGAAAAGATTACTAACAAAATTCATAAATAGGATGTAACACATTTTATTTATTATAATATAATAATTTAATATCATTGTCATGAGATTTTTTATCGTCATTTAACATAGACTGAAATTTAAAAAGTCTATGCTAAATTTACATTACTATTAGGTTTAACTGTTGTTCTTTGTACAATTTCATTCAAGTAATGTATTATAATTTTTATTAGTATATGAAGATAGAGATTTCACTAGAATATAGAAGAACAAAATAAAGACACATTTGAAATATTTTTAAACTTGAATATTTGTTTTTTCTATATAATATTTAAAAAAAACATTTTTTTATTTTATCAACTTTGCTTCCTTAACATTTGAAAAATCAATAAATATTTTGATTGTCATCAAATTTTATTTGATACTCTAATTTGAACTAAAAAAATTATAATTTCTCTCTAAATATTTAATGTTAAAAAAATAAAAATATATTTTTTAATATTAAATATTTAATAATATTATATTTCTAAATATTATTGAAAAAATAACATATTTGTTAATGTTAATTAATAACCAATAACACGCGAGGAGATAGATAAGCACCTACATTAGAAATACGAAGTCTTACAACAAAGGAAAAAAAAACATGAAGCAAATTGGCTTGACAAATCTCCAAAGAAAAAACTAACGTATTTATGAATGTCAATTAATAAGCAATAACTGCCAACTGCCACGAGAGGACATAGATGATCAGCATCCTTAAGAAATATGAAGTTTTAGAATCACGAAAAAGATATATAAACCAATGAGAACTTTACAAAGAAGTGAATTTGGATTTGAATACACTTGTTCATACATCACACACACATGGTGTGTGGGAACAAGAAGAAAAAAATTAGAGGATTTTTTATGATTTCTTTATAAATATGTATGATAAATTTTAAGAAAAATAAAACCAGTATTTTAATAATTAACTTTATAAAGAGTTAAAAAATAAATTTTGAATAAATTAGTATTAAAGTTTTTTTAATTAACTTGTATACATAATATAAAAAATACTTACATGCACATTAAGCTCATTGTATATAAAAATATTTACTTTTAATAAAATAATTTAGAAACTAATTAGAAGATTATTCAATGGAATTTGTTAATGTACAACTATATTCAATTAAAGCAAGATAACAATAACAAATATTAGCTATTCACACACTCGGATTAAATATGTTTTTTTTCTTTTTAACTACAAATAAAAATTAAAAATATTTTTTTTTTTAAAATTTGGACTAATTTAGTCTTCCAATAATTTTAAAAATACGTGTATTTAGTCTTTTTAACCAATTATTTTTAAGTTTATCTATTGTTTCAAATGTGTTTCAGATTAGTATTTGAGTTGTATACACGTTTAACATAATCACATTTTCACTTCAATCTTAACTGAGAAACGTGTTTAAAACATCAATTAAACTTAACAAAACTTGGTTAAAAGAACTAAATTCATCTACTTTTTAATGATGAGAGACTAAATTAGTTTAAAATAAAAAAAAAAAGACTAATTTCAATTTTTAATAAAAAAAATTAAGAATAAAAATATATTGAATCCTTATTTATCTCGTAATTTTTCTGTTACCAAGAGTATGATGAATATTTTAATAAAAAAAAAACAATCAAACACAACAAATTGAAAAATTGAAAAAAAGAGTAATTTAACTTTCATCGAATTTATTATTTTAATATCTTTCTTTCATTATTTCCTTACACAAGTATGGATCCCACTACTACTATCTTCAACCCAAAATGTGGCTATAAAATTGCTTCATCATCAACCCCTTTAATAGGTAAAGAAACAAACCATAACAGTGCGTAGCATCTTCACACCTCAACAATGGTGATGTCTACGTTTCTGAGCTTCATTTTCGCGCCGCCACCTTCTCTGGTGGTTTCTACCTTGTCAGTGGTAAGCCTCGTCTCGCTGGCAAATGCTGGTTTGTCAGAAATTAGAGGGAAGCATTTGAACTATTCGAAGTTTTGGAACGCTAATCCTTCTTCAGAAAAGCAGATAAAGTTGTCAAGTAAAACTGGCATGCTTCTGTTATACACTCCTGCTTTTCTTGCTGCCCTTGCTTCCTTCTGGATCTTTCCTCATGAAGGTCTCAGATCCACCCTCCTTCAATCTGCTGTTACCCTCCATTTTTTCAAGAGGGACTTTGAGGTTAGTAACACTGATTTTATGCTTCTGTAGTTATGTTCTCACACTGCTACTTACCAATTACCATGCACGAAGTTAGTATTATATACGGACGAAAAAAAAAATAGTTGCTTGGGTTTTAAATATCATGGCTTTAGGTTCTGTGAGAATGTTGTACTTACATTATGTGAAATTGTTACCGATGCAGTCACAATTGTGGTTGTGAGTAAGAAAAACCTTTATGTTGCGGTTGCAATTAAACTTTAGAGTGCTATTTAAACCCATGCTTTAATGGTTTGTGATGAAATGAATTTTAGGAGTGTTTAGTACAGGGTTGTTTTTTTTTTTTTTTTTTTCCCTTTTTTTAATGATTTTTCAGTTTAGGTTGCCATTTAATTCTGAAAACTGTCTTGGTAGTTTGTTACGATAATGGAGTATATATAGAATTTAGCAGGCTTGGTTTTGGGGTACCTTATATTTGTCAGTAGTTTTCTGAAATATTACAGATCGTGTTAAAAACTCGTAAAACCTTGGAACTGAGTAACTTGTAAAAGGGTTCTATCATATACTTGATTTTAAAGGACAAGGTTTTATGTTGGGGCTAGGGTTTCATTGCGATCTTTGTCATCTCAAGAAATCGAAGTTGCAAAAAATATGGTTAATGGAGTTGACTGGAAATGACTGGGGGTTTTTATTTTCAGTGCTCAAATAGCTTTTCTTTTTCTCTGTTTTGGTTTCTGGTACCTGGGCTTATGGTTTTGTTGCTGCTCTATGATTGGTTTTGGGAGTTGTAGAGTACACAAAAATGAATGCAGTTTTTACTCCACTGTGTAGATTCTGTTTGTTCACATGATTTGGAATAAAATGAATTGTGTGGAAGAAATTATTTGCCTTGCTTATGATGCAAATGAGTTTTAAATTATGGTTTTTGGTCACAACTGTGTTGGGGCTGTTCTGGTTTGATGATGTCCACAATCATGGCTTGAAAGTATTGTGGAGGCTGCCAGATCACCATGATGCAATCTGCAATTTGAATCTAGATGACACCAATTTCAGGAGGATTTTTCAATTTGAATAAGAGAGAATCTAAGCTCTGTTTTGATGGGAAATCATTAATTCTTGTTTTGATAACACTAAACAACTCATGGTGCCTTATTTGCTTGTTATTTTATTGGATTTCAGCTCAATTAAGAATGCTGCTAATGTGTAGGTTCTGTTTATTCACAAATATAGTGGGGGCATGCTTCTTGATTCTGCAATCCCCATCACTCTGAGTTATTTCCTATCAGCTGCGACTATGGTCTATGCTCAACATTTAACACAAGGGCTTCCAGAACCACCAATCAATCTGTTGTATCCTGGCATTGTGATGTTTGTGGTTGGCATCATTGGCAACTTCTACCACCACTACCTTCTGTCCAATTTGAGGGCAAAGGGTGAAAAGGAGTACAAGATTCCAAAGGGTGGCTTGTTTGGGATTGTGATATGCCCCCACTACCTTTTTGAGATTATTCAGTTTTATGGGATCTCCTTCATTTCTCAGACACTATATGCATTCTGTTTCACTTTAGGCACTACTTTCTACTTGCTAGGTAGGAGTTATTCAACTAGGAAATGGTATCTTTCTAAGTTTGAGGATTTCCCTAAGAATGTTAAGGCTATCATCCCTTTTGTCTTCTAAACTTCTATGAACAACTAGTTTTTTACTTATATGTGTGTTAGGATTTGTTTTTTGGAACTGTGACTCACCAATATCAGAATTTTGGTCATCCAATCAGTTATTGTAACTTTGGGTGATTATTTATAGTGAATCTATTGAAAGAGGAAAAGAAGTAAGTACCTAACTTTATCTAATGGCATTTGGTGGCTTTAGAAAATACTTCAAGTCTTCTAATCTTCATGTTGACACAGAGAAACGTATTCTGCAGTGTCAACCATTTAATAATGATTAAGATATGGAAGTTTTATTACTTTCAAAAGTTGTATTGGCTAAGAGAATGATGCAATAGAAACTCCTAAATTGAGTGTGGAGAGGATAAGTTTAAATTGGATGATAACAACAACTTTCAAAATATCTTTCAAACGATTGGAGTCTCAATCAGAGAGAACTTGAAGATTCTGGAAATGTGATTGTTTACTGAATAAGAACTGCTTATTGCATTTTCTGATTACTCAACGTATGTCAATCAATAAATATTATTGAAATCGGTTTTAAGATGCATTGAACACAATCTAAAATATACTTGCTGGAAGCAAATATTGTGGAGAAAAATTTCTTAAACTTATCAATGTCTAATATAATTATGAAGATTATTAATTTAATTTGGACATATGCTATAAATTCATATAATTTTAAAATGTATTATACTCTATTTTTTTTTAATTAACTAGTTTTCATAATCACGAAACAAATAAAATGTTAGTCTATGTCAACTGTTGATGTAATTTATTATGAATTCAACCTTATTTTCATTAGAGGTCTCAATTGTGAAGTTGAGCAAGGGAATGCTTTTTCTTAATAGGCAGAGCATTACTATTTGTAGAAAGTGTAAGTCAATTAATCCGGGAATAAATATATTAATAAATTGACTAAATTATAAAAGAACGTTACCAAAACTTTTTTTAACATAAAATGCAATTTTATCAAATAATAACTATAAAAGTTGAAAGTTGAAAGTAGTTAATGTGAATAAAAACATATTATTTACACAATAAATTAGGTTACATTAGAGAGAAGATTTGTTTGAAGTATTCTCCAACACTTTCTTGGACAGCTTCTTTGTGCACCCTATTTCTTTTTGCACTTCCAAATTAGTTGATGTTAACAAAAATTGGGACCTAATTGAACAAAAATAACAAATATAAAAACTAAATTGAATATATAACATTGACTTTGACACATGGCACGTTACTGGTTTGACACATGAACATTTATAAAAATTTTAAAAGAAATAAAAAAAACCACGAAGTGACATGTGGCACGCTACTGGGTTGACACGTGTATATTTTATAAAAACTTAAAAACTTAAAAAAATTAAAAAAATTTAAAATAAAAATAAAAAAATTCAAAAAAACCACAAAGTGACACGTGATCGTCACTGTTCATGGTCGTTAATATTTAAACGGTGTTAGAAAAAAGGACCCAATTAAATAAAATTGACAAAAATTGGGACCTATTTGAATATAAAACCAAAATTAGGACTTATTTAAAAAAACTTGACAAAAATTAGGACAAAAGGTATTTTAGTAATATATTTTTTATTTGACTCCTTTTAGATATTCTGTTTCCGTATAGTTAATTTTTTGTATAGGGTAGACATATTTCCGACACAATACTAATAATATTAAACTTTAAAAACTCATGTACAAATTTTTATTATAATTATAGAAATACGGTACAGATTCTATGTAAATCAATAATATTTAAATTATATATATATATATATATATTATTAGAAATATTTTTATTTATCTTTTATATTTTTTAATATAATATGAATTTCTTAAAGTTGTAAATGTTTTTATATGAATCTCTACTAAAGAACATGACATGTTGTCTTTTTGTGGTTGCCATTGTAAGTTTTAAGCCTACAACATCTTCATCTTTGTCTTGGAGTAATATTGATTCCTTCTTTACCATACCTGCAAACCTATACACCAACACAATTATTTAGATTAATTTTGAAAGAAATAAATTAATTCAATATTATCATTTATTTATTTGCAAAATAGAGATTAGTATATATCTTGTCTAATAGTTTTGCTTGTCTTATCCTAAACATAATTAAGAAAATTTATTTGTACTATCTTTTCCTTTCTCATACCTGTACTATCTTTCTTCTTTATGAGAACTTTACAATTAGTAGAACTATCATTTTGATTCTACTTTCAGGTAACTAGTAGAACTTTATTTTCTCAATTTGATTTGTTTATAACGTGCATAAGCGTCATGATCAAGAAATTGTTATGTTTTGCATACAATCTATATATTGGAAATGTGTTTCTGCTCGATCGATTATTTGCTTAATAATTTTATTTGTGGGATTATTTGTAGATGGATTTGACCATTATAATTTTATTTGTGGAATTACGTGTAGGTGGGTTTGATCGTGCGATTTTTTTGGTTTGTCTAGGTACAGTACATCATGTATAAAATCAGACATTAATTTTGTTTGTAAATGTAAGAATTAGAGTTTTCTTGTATCAGTGATTATGACTAAATTTGAATAAAAGATTTGAATTAAGAATTTTATTACCATAAGAAATGGCAGAAGTTCTTCCACTATAATTCATTTTATCAATGCAATCCACTTTTAAGATTGAATATAAATTCTGTTCTACCAAATATGTTTTTCGTTTCGTGAAACATAATTCATTTTTGAAATAGTGTTGTATGACAAATTGTTGATTAACACACCAAAAAAAATTATGAAAAAGAAGTGAAAGAAGAAATTACGGAAGCATAAGAACCGACACACAAAAGTTGTGTTGTATAACAAAGTGAGTGAGTAATCGTGTCATTCTCTATTATGAGTTGGAATTGTGAGTGTGTATGCAACTAATCCATCTTTTCTTTGATTGAGTCGCATGCTTTCAACTTTGAATTTCATATGAAGATACATGAAGCTAACCAAATATTGTGTTCCTTGCAAAAATAAAAACAGTAAAATGCATTCATCTAGTGTCTTCAACTTAAAGGGCAAATTGTTTACTAATCAGGTTATTCATCCAATTCTCGATTCACCAAATGTTGGGATTTTTTAATCTATGATCCTATGCCACTTTTTAGTGGGAACTTTTAATTTTCCACTTTCATCTCTAATGTTGGATTTATAGTGGGAACTTTGTGTTTTGTCTTTAACTTAAACTAGCACGAGACCCGTGTATGCACGGGTCGTGTTTTTTTTTTTTTTTATATTTTGTAAATTTTAAAACAAATTTTTTTTATTATATAAACTAATTATTTGAATGACTATTATTAGTTTAATTATATATATAATAATTAGTTTAATTATTTAAATGTAT
>Ga0214544_1005614_pt1 | contig 24082 bp, 22 predicted proteins | sample CNSS3metaG_FD_160074 | JGI IMG/M metagenome (GOLD analysis project Ga0214544, IMG submission 160074) | Root nodule microbial communities from cowpea collected in UCLA plant growth center, Los Angeles, California, USA - CNSS3 | ecosystem: Host-associated > Plants > Roots > Nodule | place: USA... | reverse complement strand
ATATATATATATATATATATATATATATATATATATATATATATATATATATATATATATTAATAATAATAAATTGATTTCATATTATATATAACAATAATTTAAACATATTTCTGGTCTATTACCTTTTAGAGAGAATTAAAATTAGTTTATTTTCAAAATTTTGGTTCAATTTAGTCATCAATTTTAGAAATTTGTAAATTTATTTATTTTAATTAAATTTTGTTAAATTCATTTGATGTTTCAAACACTATGATAGCATTTGAGTTATTTATATAGTTTAACACATTTTCGTTTCAATGTTAGTTAAGAAACACATTTGAAATGTCAAATAAATTTAACAAAATTTTGTTAAAAGAACTAAATTCACACATTTATAAGGATAAGGATGTGAGACTAATTTGGTCTAAAATTTCAAAGAGAGACTAATACCAATTTTTAGTGAATGTTAAAGGATCAAAAACATATTTAAGTCATAACAATAATATGTTTACCTATTATTTAAAGTTATAAAATTATTAATTAAATATGATTATATAAAATTATATAAAATAATAAAAATAACAAAATCACATATAAAATTCAGAATAAAATTTATTTAAACAAATATTCACATATACATTTAAAAGATTAAAACAAAATATCAATCAAATTATTAAAAAAAGTATTTTAGGATATAAAAAATTATAAAAATAAATATCCAAAATAAAAAATGGTTATATAAATATTAAGAAACGTGTAAAAAGTTAAAAATACATTAGTCAAAATTTTAAAACGCAATTCAAAGAAAAGATGTTTATATACAAATTTAGAAAAAACAAAAAGAAAATGTTAGAAAACACAAACAAAGGTTTTGAAAAAGAAAAAAAAAAAAACTGTCTCACAAAATGTTTAATTAATATTTTGGTATCAATATTCATGGGTCGATTCAATGTTGATTCTTTAAATATTTTTTGGTTGTACTCAATTCAATTTTCACTTTATTTGAAAGGATATAATGTGGTCCTACCATTTGATTAATGATAACATCGTTTGAAAGGTGATCCTATGTCCGTCTTTGATTTTGTAACATCTCAATTTAATAGAATAATTCTAGTAAATAGAATGTTACATGTTTATTGTATAAAAGAAAATAGCACTAATAGAAAGTATATTAAAATTAACCTTTTATAGTTATCCCAAAATATACTGGAATGGAAACCTTTAGGCACAACACAATGTCATGAAAAGAATCAAAACACATATTTGATTAAACTGGAAATTTGCTCACAGGACAAGAAACTACAAAATAATAGTACACAAGAAGAAAGGCTCAACAATGAGCAATGAAGGATTCAGGAAGCCAAACTACATCGCAGCCTCCCCGCCAACATAACGATCACCAAGAGTCTCCACATTTGCTCACACCAAGGATTTGGTGATCATCACAAAAAGGAAAAAGCCAAAGAAGAGAACAAATACAAAGAGAAAGGGTAAGTTAGAGAAAATAATTTTCAACATGTTATTAAGCAAGTAAATGTTAAATCAGGTCATGATCACATAAAGCAGTAGGCACCCAATTCATGTGATAGCAAACAGATGCAAGACCTTCTGACTCAATTATCTGGATTATACTCTTGATATAGAATTCTAAAGGAAGTATGCACATGTGCTGGTTTCTAAACTCTGTAGAGTCTAGACACAAGGAGTTATCACCCAACCACACCCCATGATTAATCCTCTAATGTCTTAGGCCCAATACATCCCTAAGACTAGGACCTCTTGCCACTCTCACCACATAAATCATTCTACTTTATATGAGTGTGAACGATTATTAGAGTTTAGGATATCTTCCTTTATCTAGACATCTCTTATATCAAGGTATACAATAACCATACCATCACCAAAAGTTTCCCTTGAAACTCTTTCACCAACAACATTCCACATGTTATCTCAAGTATCATAATCTCATGTCAATGCACCACTAACCAACCAACCCATTCTTATTTCATTTCATACCAAGCAAGTCAATATCACATGAAACATACATAATCACAGATTCATGCTTTTAAGAGTAATTGAATCAATCCACAAGTTCAAGTTAAAGTAAGGAATTAAAATTCTGCAGCAATTCTCGCTTAAGCTAAACTGATATCGCTTAAGCTAAAATTCAAACAAAGAGTAAAGTGAAATTATGCTATTCTCGCTTAAGCTAAAAATTCTCGCTTAAGCTATACTGGTCTCGCTTAAGTTAGAAATCCTCGCTTAAGCTAGATTGATCTCACTTAAGCTAGAAATTGTCGCTTAAGCTAGATTGATCTCGCTTAAGCTAAACTGACAGATTTTCACTGATTTCAACATGCAAAATCCCAAAATCCCAAACAACAAAAACTAAAGAAAACACAAACACATTGCATAAAATGTTGGCATCATACTTCATGCTTTTAAAAAGGGTAAACAAATCAATCATGGGACCAACCAAGTAATTAAGGTAATTTTGTCAATCTCGCTCAAGCTAGAGAGCTCTAGCTCAGGCGACAGGAGCCTCTCGCTCAAGCTAAAAGATCTCGCTTATGAAAGATTGCAAACATGGAGCATTGTAGGTTTTTGTGAGTTCTCGTTGAAGCGAGACCTTCTCGTTTGAGTAAGATTACTCATCGCCCAAAGCATAAGCTCGTTTCCTGAGCGACAATTCAAGCAGACACTAGGGTGAGTTTCTACTATTTTCGCTTAGGCGAGGGTGATTCACTTGGGCGAAAACAACAGGGTTCTCTCCTACTCACACATGCAAACCAGAAAATCAACACAAATCACAGCCAGCATCATTCTTATACAATCACAGTCATCAAACATGCATCTTAACATAAAATAGAGCCAAAACATGCAAGATACTTCAAGAAAACATGAAAACTCTAGCTTTCCTTACCTCAAAACTGAGAACTGACTCAAGAAACCCTTAAGAGAGGAGCACCCGGACCTGGAGCAGATTTAAGAAGTTGTAAAACATAACCAAGGGAGACAAGAATTGGACCACGAATGAGACTCATGTGGAACTAGAGCTACCAAACAAAGAAGAATGAAGGGATAGGGGCTTAGATCTCAACTTACATGGTGAAAGATAGTTTTTTGAAGGGGCATTTTGCAACTGTCCTAGCACAACTCCAACTTCAACACTAAGATGAAGGGTGGGAATTGTTTTTGGTGAATGAGATAGAATGGGAAGCATGTGGACAGTTGAGGGGATCCTGAAAAACAAGATGAGCTGCCTTTGGGCCTTTTTACCAAAGCTAGCCCAACACTTTAACACAGAAAATGTGGTCTTGCAGATTTTCTTTTTTTTTCTATCTTTTGTTTCTTTCTTTCTTCACCTTTCTCCATCATCCACCACCTTTTCTCCCTTTCTCCCTCTTTTATGTTGTTTTCATTTGAAAGGGTTTATTGTTGAGAGGGATTAGAAAGGCATGCTTTGAGAGTGAGTTACATATTTACTACAATGAATTCGAGAGAGAGGGAAAGGAAGGAACAAGGGATTTCCTTATTTTCACATCTCTCCTCATGTGAGATAATTTGAGAATTATTTAAGAAAAATTATCATTATGTCTTCGATTCATTTTTCTTTTTCTTAATTCACTAATAATGTTAATAATGTAAAATATGAATTTTAAAATTATATTTACAAGAATAATTAATACCCCAAATTTCTAAATTGTTTATCAAAAATAAAAAGTTGAAGAAGTAAATATATTGTATTTTTATTATTTTTTATTATCCTTTTTAGTTATTCATTTAAATATTTTTTATAACATAAAGATGACTATTCTAATATATAATTTTAGATTAATTTCAACATCAAGGATAATTTGGTAATCTTGTTTTTCTTTCAATTATACTTAATTTTTAATTTTTCACATCTATCAAATCATTCACAAACTTTTAGAGACTACACTTCTAAATCCACTCACTTTCACCTTTAAATTCCTTTAAATCCTTTAAAAAGAGCAACACAAACTTCACCCTCTAATCTACTCAAATTAATCTTTTCCCTCTCTCCCAAATTAATATTCAGAAGGGAACACACCCTTAGGCTTTTTTATCTTTTACATGTTAACACTTCCTATATATTTATATTCTTATTTCATCATTCTACCTCAAGGCCCCTACACTCTTTTTTTTTTCTTTTCAAACTCCCTTCTATTTTTAGGTTTTATTAATGTGAGCATTGAGTTTAAATAAAAAAACTAAAGGAAATTGATTTGTATATAGCACATGGCCAAGGATCTTCATCTATTTGCACAACTTGCAAATCATAAATATGTACATTTGTGTTTGGATTGAAAGATGAATTTGGACCGAATGGAAATCATTGAATTTGAGGGGGAAAAGATGTGAGAGTAAGGTAGTTTGGATAAAGCGAAATGAGAGGAAAGTTCGTGGGTAATTTGATTGGTTTGATAAATTAAAAAAATGTTTTAATTGATAAAATTGTAAAATTACAATTTTACTTTTGTAATTAAAATTAATTTAAAATAAAATATAATTAGTTTAAAGTAAGTTAAAATGTTATTCTTATTATTATGATTGTTTATGATTTTCTAATTATTGCTATTATTATTTTATAAATTCATATTGATTATTACTTTTACTATTTATTACTATTATTATATAAATTTATTTATAGTAGTCTTATAATTGTTTATTTAATATTTTATTATTATTATAATTTATATAAATTTATTTATATTACTATTATGATCCATACAAGCACATTCTTAATAAGCATTATGAATCAAGGGTTTCAATGTAAATTTACAAGTCTTATATAGCTTTCTTTTTCTTTCCCATGTTAAAAGGAGTCTCACCATGCTCCTTCAACTTTCATTCGTTTCAAATCAATCCAAATCAATATAACCAAACTAGAACAATTTGTGCATTTATTTCTTACTCTATAAAACAAACAAAGGCTAAATATGGAAGATGTCATGGTTAATTTCATAAGCTTTGAGTGGGGGTGGAAGGTGGTGATCGGGGTGTGTGGTGAGGAGAAGATAGATGGTGGTGGAAGCTAGAGAGACAAGAAAAAAAAACCTCAAACAAAAGTCACCCGTGACAACCTTCTAAATAATAAATAATGTTACCATCAATTAAACTAAAAAATATTATTGAATGAACTTTTTAAAATAAAACGATGAGTGAATTGATGAAAAAAGAAAAATTTTATCACAAAATTGATCAGAACAATAGTTGTTTTCCTTGAACTTGGGAATCCTCAACATATATTACCTCTTTTATCTCAATTTTGCTTGTAATATAACTATGTTAAAATGTTATATCTCTTTATTATAAGTTACGTGTTTCCTTTTTTTTAGTTTTCCGCGATTTTGACATTTACTTTTTAACGGGTAAAAGAATTAGAACATATCAAGATCTTTATTTTATATATTTTGCTTGTAATATAGTTATATTAAACTATTATATCACTTTATGTAAGTTATAGGTGTTTTCTTTTCTTTTAGTTTTCCTCAATTTTGACATTTACTTTTTAATGTGTAAAAGAATTAGAAAATGCAAGATACTTTTATTTTATATATATTTTTATTATCAATACAAAAATATTGAATAAACTCTATAAATATCAAGACCAACCAAATAATAATTAAGTCCAAAAGAAAAAATATAAGACTGTAAATCAAATCAGAAATGCAGGGGAAGTTGTTGAAAGTATATACAACTTTTAAAAAACAATAAAATGTTAAAATCGTGTATCTAAAACACATTTGAAGAAAAATGTATAAATTGTTATTTCAAAGAAAAAAATTAAATTTTACTATTCTAAAGTAGAGTTTGGGAAAAATGACTTCATTTTGAAATCATGTTTCCCAAACACAATTTACCAACTTATGAATTTTTTATAAAAAGGTATATCAATAAATTGTTACAAATTGCATTCTATGAAAAAACAAATCCAATCTTTAACGTTTTACAATCTTACGTTTTAGATTACCTATGGATTGTTTTTGCACCTGTGTAGCACCTTCCCCAATTCTTGAACATCATTCTTTACAATTTTCAACATTTCTTATAAATCAAAAGATGACACTCATTTTAACACTCCATTGATCAGAGTTCTTACTAACAAAAATTGGCAAGTTGGTAGGAAAAGAACCTATTGGAACCTACCATGATTCACACTATCAAAAGGGTTCTCACAAGTTAGTGGATATCTCATATAGATCCTCAACGAAAATAGCTGTAGATACCACTTATTAAAACACACTCAAAAAAATAGAGAAAAAAAGGGAAAAAAGAACAAGATATATGAGGTTCGATGTTTTTGTTATTATGCCATTTGGTAATATCATTCAAAACAATGAATATCGACCAATATAAACCGTAAACCCTAAAATACTCCCATCTCTATAACCCAATTTGTATGATTGGAGCACCTACTTATTCCTGCTCAATATCTTCAAAAATAATGTGATAGTTAAATGTTATAAATCTTGAGCTACATAAACCTTCCCGATTCCTATAACTAAGTATTTGACCAAAAGAAATCCATTCAATCGCACTTCCATTCTAGAAGTTGATGAACAAAAAATAGTTTAAAGGAAAATCTTGATATTTAAGTTCAAAAGAATAATATGTCAAACAAAATGTTTTACCAAACAAGAAACCTAGGATAAAAATGTATGACAGTCAAAAACGATAATCTAGGCACGTAATGGCACAAAGTGTAAATGCAATACAGAAAGAGATAATTAATAACCTAATCCTCATCTTCCTCATCTCCATCTCCACCTGCGGCCTTCTTAGCAGCAGCCCTTTGGTTCCTTCTCTTCACTCTTCCAGGGCGTCCTCCACCAAGGGGACTTGTAAGTGAAAAGTCAATGTGCTTCTGTGAGTCAACCCTCACCAAGAATGATGGGATGTTCACCACTTGCCTACCAACCCTGCCCACATCCCAAATCACACAATACAAAGGTCATTCTCCAAACAATGCATGTAATACAGATACATCAAACAAATGTGACTCATACATCAACATTCACAAAGTCAAGATAGAAATAGAAAGCTTATACATTAACACTCAGTTCTGCCAAAACAGAGGATTTTGTATCCAAAAAAGATCTTAAAAAAATAAGTTAACCCTGTTTCATCTTCAATTTTGAAAGCAACCGGCTCCATTTGCATATATTACCCCAAAAAGGAGGTACAACAAATTCAATTTCTTGGGCAGATTAAGATCATTTTAATTCACATAAGAAAATGAATTCATAGTATTCATTGTTTCCGTGTTCTATAGTAGTTTGATGCATCCAAATCTAACCCAATTGACAAACACTTCCATAATAAAGTCTCCAAGAATAAAAAAAAAAAAAAAACTTGTCAAGATCATAAAATTTTTCCATCATACCCATGTTCCAATTACTCAGAAAAACATAAAATTAAAAAGAGCCAAACTCAGAAAAACAAATGCTCGCTGAGCAAAAAGAAAATGCCCAATTCAATACTGAAAACATGATATTTCACTATAAATGTGTGATAATGAACACGAAAAACACAATCAATACGAAAACGAAAACAAGAGGAGCATTAGAAATACAAAAGGACCTGATGTGTCTCTGTTTGATGAGAACCCTAGCATGGTGGATAGACTTGGCCATGCCGGACTTGAAGACGAGGGTCTGGAGGCGGCGCTCGAGGAAGTTCTCGACAGTGAGTGCAAGGACGTAATCCAGTTTGTTCTGGGTCTCGTCGAGGAGACCGTAGCGGAACATGCGGCGGAGGAGAGCCTCGCCCTCAAAGATCCGGCGCGGATTTTTCTCATCGAGAGTGAGGAGATTACGCGCGTTGTTGCGGATGCGGCTGAGGGCATACTGAACCCTCCACAGCTCCCTCTTGCACCGTAACCCGTACTCCCCCACCAGCTTCAGCTCCGCGTCCAAACGCTCCTTCTCGTACGGACGACGCGGCTTCTTGAACGTCTTTCCATCTGTCACACAAAACAAAAGCGATCAATGTTGTTGTTACCTTTGTCCAACATCACAAAAACGGTGTTGTGAGGGAGAGTTCATCCATCTACTCACAGTTCCTGTAAAAGGACACATGGACCATGGTGATTGTCTTCTACGGCAACTATGCCGCTGCCGCTTACCTTCTCCGCTTGTCGCTCTTCCGACTGCAACTAGATCTTCGCCCTTATAAACCCTAATTCTTCCTGCTACATATTACTTAGGCTTCGCCCAAATTAATATGTGGGACTGGCCCAACTTCTTTGACCATGCTCAAATATTAGGCCCAAACGAAACACTTCTCTGATTATTTTTAACAATATTATAATATACATCATTTATTTATTTATATATATATATATATATATATATAATTATTAATATACATGTATTATATTATTGGCATTAATAACATCATAAATAATTTTAAATATTAATATAGTTAATATATTAGTGTAAGGGACATAATTCTATATAAATATATTTATACCCATATATAAACCATATATAAAATTTCTAAGGTTCAAATTTATTTTTCAATTTTATCCTTTATATTTTTTTAAATTAAAATAATTATTTTATTAATTTTATTTTTTAAAGGTATAATTACTCGCATAGTACCCAGTTTGAGGTTAGTATGTCAAATAGGTATCAGGTACCAGGTTTAAACAAAGTGTCAATTCCATCCCAATTTTTGAAAAAGTGTTTCAATTAAGTCCCTTTCAGACGAAGTTGACTAACATCGTTAGTCAACGTGCCACGTGTCAGTCTGTGGTTTTTTTTGATTATTTTTTTTTTAATTTTCTTAAAATTTTTTGAAAAATAAAAATAAAAATGTCATGTCAAGTCCCTATGTGTGACACGTGGCATGTCAATGCCATGTGTCAGTATCACTATCAAATGCTATTATGTTGATTTCGATTTAGTCTCCATATATGTTTTTTCATTTCAATTTAGTACTTACTTATGTGTATCTTATTCAATTTTGACCTAATATTTTTTAATAATTAAAATATATTTTTTATAAAATTAAAAGTAATTAAGTATAAAAGTTTTACAAAAATTAAGTATTTGATATTTATATAAAAATTTAGTGGTAAAAGTCATTTTATTAGGTCATTTTTTTAAAAAAAAATTAGTATAACACTTGTAAGGCCCAATTCTTCTATCCTAATATTTTAAGGGCTGCCTTACAACTGTTGGGCCTAAAGGTTGGCCCAAAAGATAAAACCACTTTCAGTTTGCCCTAACTCACACTTTTCCCTCTTGCAGAAGAATCAGTCATCACCTTTCCTTTTCCCTCACAGAACGCTTTGCTAGTGTTTGCCCTAAGTCCCCTTCGAGCTAACTCAAAACCAGCTCCTACTCTGCGTAAGTACCTCTTTCTAGCTCGTATGGTTACCATTGATCTTCCTTGACATTTCCAGTTAGGGTTTTGTAATAATCCACCCCTTGGTTCCGTTTTCTCTTCTGTTTTCAGCTCTCTAATTCATTCCTAGAGCTGCAGTGCTCGCTGTCGTGCCGTCAAGGTCTCCGTTAACCCTTTTCCAGGTACGGGAAGTTAGGGTTTTCTGCAAAATCGTTGGTAACTTGATTGTTTATGCATGATTTGTATGATTTAATGTTTTGTATGTTTCTATGAGTTTTGTGAAGTGTACTATTGCTTTGCTTGGCCTGGTTTTGTCTGTTTTGCAAGTGAACAGTGGGTGGGGACTGATAATCTCGCCCAAGCGAGCTAGCCTCGCCTAGGCGAGATGAGCAGAGGCTCGCCCAGGTCTTCTCGCACGAGAGGTTGCTCAAGCGACCAACTCATTTTGAGTGAGCGAGCATCTCACTCAGGCGAGGAGGGTCTCGCCTAAGCGAGACAGCGTAACTGCCACTATTCCAGTATTTTGAGCCTTCGCCTAGGCGAGGAGAGCTCGCCTGAGTGAGAGACCGTCTCGCTTGAGCGAGACTCCTCTGCTTGAGCGAGAGGCTAGGCGAGAGTGTGAGATTTAGTCTGGCTTTCTTTCCGTTCGTGGATGTTTGGTGTATACTTAATGGGATTACCTTATGATGGCATGATGGGGATGAGTATACATGATTAAGGGGGGGCTTACATGAAATAAATGGCGAGTTTGGCATGATCTTATGTGAATTATACATGAGGGGTTGGATACGTATGTGGTCACAAATCTGGCATGAACAATGGTGAACATTGATGATTGGTAATTCAGTGGCATGATATTGATATGATGGGAGACGCTTTTATCATGATTGGTAACACGAGTTAGTATTGGTTCGACATGTAATAAATGAGGGTTGTTTATGGATGTGGGTATGAATCTCTTATGCATGATATATGTGGTTATTTCTTGGCTGTTTATATATGTTGGTAAGTGGTTAGTACGTAATCCCTTGAAGTCTCTAGGTGGGGCTTCAGGGTCGTGCTTTAGTGGTCGGGACGTAATTCCATGGCCCCTATTAGTGGGTGTCTATGGTGGTGCCCCATCTGTATGGTCTGGTAAGGATTCAAGGTAAGGTTGCATCCTGACACTCTAAGGGGTCAGTTAGTCTCATTTAGAGCGGACTGACTCCTATGGTGAGAGTAGTAGGAGGCCTGTAATTCATTAAGGGCTAACCTTGTGGTGAGGGAAATTGATTCATTGTAACACTTGTAACACATAGCTCGAGGGTGAGCAGCTCGGGAGTGAGCAGAGGTATCCACCACAAGTGCAAGCATCCGCTGAATCCGACCAGATTGTATGTATCCGGATGAGTCGAATCGAGTCCTTAGTGTATTGGTTTGAGAGTCATGGCATGTTGAGTGTTTTATGTATGGTTGACGGTGAAAGTGTATTAGATTGCTTAATGATATTATTTTGTGCTCTAGCTTACCCTACTTTCATTATTGTGTGTTCTGTTGTGTGGTACTCTCTTTTGCGATGATCATCAACTTGTTGGTGTGAGCAGATGCGAGGAACACCCGTGGGCAACAGGGAGGTGGTGGTTCTGCTGCATAGTCCGCGTGGGCTGGTTTCTAATTTCTTTATGTGTTTCTTTAGGACTATGGCCCATGTATTTGTTTGTCCTTAGATTTATATACTTTGGTTAAATTCTTTATCCAGTTTTCTTTTGGGCATCATGGTGTGCCTTGGGTTGTAAGGAGTTGAGTTTCAAACTCTCGGACTGTGATAACATGTTATCTTTATGTGACGCTACTTTTAATTTCGCTTATTAAATTAAATGGGGTGTTACAACACTCATACCAATAGAAATTTTGTTTAAAATTAGTAAGAGAAAATATTGTTCTATTTTGGAAAAAAAATAAAAATTAACAAAACATGAGTACTTAATAAAAAAAAATTAATAAAGTAATATGTTAAAAAGTCATTTTTAATAAAAAATATTAGTATAACATTTATACAAATAATAAATTTGGTCTGAAATTGAGAGAAACAATATAAATATTAGTACTTAATTTTTAATCTTATAAAAAATGGCTTACAAAAATATTTTAATTATTAAAAAAAATTGGGATAAAAATGAATCAGATACACGTACTTAGGTACTAAATTGAAACAAAAAAGACATATATGGGGACTAAATCGAAATCAACATAGTGGCATCTGATAGTGACACTGACACGTGGCATTGCAATGCCACGTGGTACACACATGGACTTGACACGTGGCATTTTTTTTATTTTTCTTTTCAAAAAATTTTAAAAATTTTAAAAATTTAAAAAAATCAAAAAAAAAATTAAAAAAAAATCAAAAAACCCACATACTGACACGTGGCACGTTGACTAACGATGTTAGTCAACTCCGTTTGAAAGGGACCTAATTGAAGTATTTTTTCAAAAGTTGAAATGCAATTGACACTTTTTTTTTTTTTAAACCGGGTACCTATTTGACACACTAGCCCCAAACTGGGTACTATACGAGTAATTATATCTTCTTTAAATGACTTTTATTTTTAATTATTTTTTCAATTTAACCATTTTTTTAAAATTATATATAAAATAAATAAAAGTTATTTGTAAAAAGATTATAAAATTATTTATCTATAACACTATATAAAGAGGATATAATTTTTTGGTGAATACATATTTTATTTCCAATTTTATCTTTCACAATTATGGAATTAGTTTTATTTTTATATTTCTTTACCTTGTGTTTGGATGAAACATTTCAACAATTCTAAGAAATTGAAATGCATTGCATTTTGAAATTCTTACAATTGAATTCCCTTCGTTCTCTAAATAATATGTTTGGATAGAGTAATTAGAATACCTTACATTTCAATTTCTTGTTTGGATAAAATAATTGAATTTATCTTATGAGACAAATTTTCATTTTAATAATATTTATTTTAATATATAAATTTTGAAATTAAATTTAACAAATATAATTGTCAACTTAAAATATTTAAATTTGGTCAAATTTCGATCAAGCTGACTCGACGAAATTCAACAAAAATTTGGCCAACGTAAACACAGTCCAATTTGGCCAAATTTAGGCTGGAGCAAACTCGGTCACATTTGTAAGACCCGTGAAAATTAATTAATTAAATAATTAATTAATTAATAAATGCGGGTAGTGGGAGCCTTTGTGGCATTAAATATTGATTGGTGTGATGTGGAAAAGTACTAGCTCAAGTGGTTGAGAGTACTTTGATTGTGTGAGAGGACTTGGGTTTGAGTTCTATGTATGCCACTTTTGTGTTGTTTGATTATTATTAATTTTAATAATTAGCAAGATCGTGTTGAGTGATAACATGATTATAGAATTATGTGAATTATCACAAAAGATAAATTGCTTGGGTGGTTGTGCCTTGATTTGATGATAATAATGGCTTTGAATAACAATTAACTTTGTCATTAAAACCCATTTTTGTTTTGGCTCATTAACCTAACATGAAAGCCCTTTAAAAGGCAAATTTTGAGAGAGAAGAGGGGTTTTGGAAGACTGTTTTCTGAGCGTTTTGCAGCGTGTGCGAAAATATAGAGTGAGTTGAGAGGATTGTGGCAATTGAGTGCGAAGTGAAGGGAAGGTGTTAGGCTACCTAGTGGTCAAGGAGGGATTCTCAACAATCTGCATTTTTTTCTAAGCAAAGGCATCCAGGTTAGGGGAGCTGAACCCAAATTTTCGTCTAGTTATTTTATGCATATGTTCTGATAAGTATTGTGCCAATAAATCATGCCATATATGATCGTAATTTGGGGTTTAAGGGTTGCATTGTCATATGATGAAAATTTTAATCAATTAAATGGGTATATTGAATCTTTGCACTGAGTATGCCGTTAATGTGCAAACTTGGGTTTTTGGGGTATATAATGTGTCAATATCATGCTCCAATGTTTGGTACAATGTTTCAAATTGATTGATATAATGGGTATGCGATTTGTGCATGTTTTTGGTTGGTGTCTGTTGCGTTACAGTGCAGGAGTCTGCCTTTCTCGCTCAGACGAGCCAGGCTCGCCTAGGTGAGAATAATAGAGACTCGTCGCCTAGACGAGGCACTTTAGTCCTGAGCAAATGAGGGTCTCGCCCAAGCGAGAAGAAGCTTGCTCAAGCAAGACTTATGGGTTGCTGTTGTATTATGGACTCGCTCAAGCGAGTGGGCCTAGCTTAAGCGAGATAGGATGGGCTGTTTGGACAAGTACTTTTAGCCTAAGCGACCTAGGGTGCTTTTGTGTGTTCCAGGCAAGTGTTACTACTGTGTTGAATTGAATGAGTTGGAATTGTGATACATGGTCTACTAGGCTTCTAAGATATCTCAATGGTGGGCTTGTTGGTGTTCCTTGAGTTGTGGCTCAGAACGTATCCTTGAGTTGTGGCTCGGGATAGGGGTTAAGCATGTGGCATTCTATGGGTTGTGGCCCGGAATGACATCCCTTGAGTTGTGACTCGGGATTGCGGATGAACACGAGGAACTCTTGAGTTGTGGCTCGGGTTGGCGAGGGTTGTCGGTGTGAGTGTGTTGGTTGTGGCCAGTACAGATGGGTCCAAATGGATTGCCCTCCTCAGTATTTAGCTGACAAGTTTGTTAGTCTTGGGACATTGCGGACTCTGTTCGCATTTGGGAACTCCACCTAACGTTACAGTGTGTGATCCGTAGCATGATTTCTCTCACGTGCTCTATCGGTTGTGGCCGATAGGTGTGGCAGCAGACATCTTGAGGTACTCATTAGAGGATGTAGAACACAATTAACATGGTTGTGGCCATGTGGAAGGAAAGGATGAGGTTCCTTTGATGCGAATCGATATCAAGCATGGTTATGGCCATGTGGAATGAAAGAAGAGTTTTCGTTTGATGTGTTTTGTTATATGTATATGATTTATATTTATGTGTTTATTCTATTAGCTCACCCTATCTGCTTGTGTTTGGCGATGATCGTGTACGCGATATACGTGAGCAAATGATATTGCAGGTGGTTCTGGTGAGGCTTAGCCACGGAGCGGGGATGCTTGGGGATTTTATCATATGTTTTTGAATCAGTTGTAAACGTTTATGTTATTGGATTTTCATTATATAATGGATGAACACTTGTTTGGATTTCTCATTATCGAGTTATGAAATAAAGTTTTAAATTTCCCGCGATTTTGGGAAATGATGTTCTTATTAAATGAGGTTGTTATTTATTCTTTTATTTTATTATTTAAATTCGTAATATCCGGACGGGATATTACAACATTCAACCAAATTGCAGTCGATGCTGACTCAACCAATTTTTTCAAAATTTATGTCGAAGACAACTCGGCCAAATTTGGATGAATTTAAGACTATGTCTTCTCGGCCCAGCCCTCTAGGTTGTCGGCCTGGTCGGGCCTATCTGTGTCATTAGGCCGGTCGGGCATGTCAAGGTCGTTAGTTTTGCTCAACTCGTCTAGGTTGTCATGTCGGCCTAGCTCGTTAGCTCAACCCGTTTGGGTCATCGACCCATCTGGGTAGTCGAGACCGTTTGGGTCGTCGAACCGGTCGGGCCAGTTTGGGTTGTCGGGCAAGTCGACCTCGTTTACGTCGTCAACCTTGCCCGACTTGTCTGAGTCGTTGAGGCGGTGTAGCTCTTCTAAGTAGTTGGCCCGACCCGGCCCGTTTGGGTGGTCGAGCTCTTTTGGTCATGCTCGTTTGGATCGTCAAGCCGATCAGACCTATTTAGGTCGTCGACTTGGCCAAACCTATATGGGTCATCGAGGCCCCCCAACCCGTCTTTATCATCGGGACTACTCGACCCATTTGTGTTATCGGGCCTGCTTGACCTGTTTGGGTTATCGGGCCCGTCTGACTTGTGTGGGTCTTCAAGCCCGTCGAACCTGTTTGGGTCGTTAGGCCCGTTTGGGTCATCTGGTTCGCCTGACCTGTCTAAGTTGTCAGGCTCATTTTGGTAGTTGGTCTTGCTCGACCTGCCTTGATAGTCGGCCCACCTAGTCCGTTTGTGTCCTCGGGCCTACCCAGCCTATCTAAATTGTTAGGCCGCCTCGACCCATGTATGTCGTTGGGCCGACCCGACCCGTCTAGGTCATTTAGGTCATTTGGGCCAAATTGAAACCTCTAATCTTAAACAATGAGAATTCCACAAATTGTGAAATTTCAATTTCCTTCTTTTTCGAGTGAATTTCAAATTCTACTATTTTAGGAATTTGAAATACCTTTTTAAAATTCTGCAATTTCAATTTCATTTTAATTTCTTCATCCAAACAAGTCATTTTACTTAAAAGAAATTCAAATTCTCTAAATAAATGAATTACTCTCTTAAATTGTCTCATCCAAACACACCATTACCTTGTGTTTGGATGAAGCATTTCAACAATGTTGAGAAATTGAAATGTATTGTATTTGAATTGCTTGCAATTAAATTCCCTTCATTTTCGAAATAACTTGTTTGGGTAAAGAAATTAAAATACCTTACATTTTAATTTCTTGTTCGGATAATATAATTGAATTTCTTGTGAGATAAAATTTCATTTTAAAAATATTTATTTTAGGCTTAATAATGTTTTGAGTTCATGATAAATTTGGAAACGAGCTCGACGACCTAGATGGGTCAGGCTGACTCGACGACTCAACCGGGCCAGGAAACCCAAACGACCTAGGATGGGTCAGCTTGACGATCTAGACAAGCCTGATCAGCCTGACGACCCATACAGATCGGTCATGTCCGTCAAGTTTGTCGACCCAGCCCGACCCAACCCGTCTAGGTCATTGGCCCGACTTGGACTCACTAGATCGTCGAGCCCGTCAACCCATCTGAGTTGTCGAGCCTGTTTGTGTCATTGGGCACACTCAACAAGTTTGTGTCATTGGGTCGACCCGACCTAACAAGGTCGTTATGCTAGTCAAACCAGTGTGGGTCGTCATGTTTGCCCGTCCTGTTTGGGCCATCGGATCCGCTGACCTGTTTGAGTTGTCAAGCCCGCCTGACCCGTATGTGTCATTAGGTGACCCCGGTCCGTCTGGGTTATCGGACCCGCCCGACCCTTCTGAGTCATCGGGCTTGCTCGACCCGTTTGTGTTGTCAAGTTGGTCTGATCCGTCTGGAGTGTCTGGCCTGGCCAACCCAGCCTATCATGGTTGTCGAGTTTGCTGGGTCCGTTTGGGATTGAGTCCAAAGTGTGAGGTTGAGTGAGGAGAATTTCAAATTCCACCTTTTTTGAGGGTATTTGAATTCGTTCTAATTTAGCTAATTGAAATACTTCAAAAAAATGCATGCATTTTAAATTCTTTTTAATTTCTCTATCCAAACAAAGCATTTTATTATAAAGAATTTCAATTCTCCAAATAAATGAATCACCCTCTTGAATTGCCTCATCCAAACACATCATTAGGGTTTTGTTTTGCTCTTTTCCTCTCATTTTATGCTCTCTACCTTCTCTACCTCTCTTTGATTCATTCTCTCTCTCTTCTCCTTTCTTTGCTTCTCTTTGGTTCTTTGTCTTCATAGCAACATTGAGCCTTTCTTGGCTTGTCAAATTGGTGATACAATTTATGCCACTCTAACTCACATTTTTGTAGGCATTATTCTCATTTCTTCCTTTGAGACAAGTTTACATTGCATACATTGCCTTAAACATGTTCATTTTTGGTATATTGAATAGGTATTGTGCTTTAACCCAAATGTTATCTCAAAAATTTGGAAAACTTTCAAGAGATTTGTGGTAACATATATTTATGGCCTATTCTAATTTATATAGGGTTTTAATTTTAGGTTACATCTCTGATTTGGAAAAATGTTTATGATTAATGTTTTTTTTGGTGAATCTTCTATCATGGATAGCTTACATATGCTTGAGTAAGTTATTGACGGTAAGGTCTTCGGTTAATCTGAATGAATCTTTTAAAATCTACATCTCAATTTTTGTTTTGAATTTGAAATTTGAATTCCAAACCTTATGGAGATTTGTGATGCATTCTTACTTGATTTGGGGTTTCAAGTTTATGCGTTTCTCTTATTCCAGAATCTTATTCATCAATGGTTCAAGTTTATGTATTCCTTCCACCCCATTTATCATTTCAAGTTCATGTTTTCATGGAAACGGCTTTACTAATTACTAATTACTTTATCACTTTGTATGTTTCAAGAAGGTTTTGCTTAGGTGTATATTTCAAAAAATTGTTTGTAAAGAACCTTGTAATTTTTTGTTGTAGTGGAAAGCCAAGCTCAGGTTGCTTTGACTGACTGGATGATGGACCTTGTAGCACGAAAATGAAGAGGAGAAGGTCCATGGTTGTAGCGGAAATGGAGTGAAATGGAGAAGTGGATTCAAGCTTGGAGGCTCTTGAAGCAATGAAGATGAAATGGAGAGGAAACCTAGAAGAGAAATCTATTATAGGGAAGGAGGCTAGAAAAGTTCTTGGTAGAAACTAGTCTAACAAAGTGACTATAGAGGCAATAAGTGGAGTAGTCTCAAATTTAGTCTATTACCAATCCAAAGTAACCAAATACAAGTATAAGAAGCTGTCATTTATAGTAGAGGAGACTTCCTTAATACAATGAAAATGAGAAAGGAAATGAAATGCAAATGCATGGCTTGCTCTCCAAGTTGCTCACGGAACCATTGGATGCAAAGGAGCTAGGATCTCGCGCCAAGTGTCCTCCTTCACATGTCTCATGCATTGTTACACTTAGCACCATGTGGAATGAGTCTTTGGAGAGCAATTCTCGGCCAAGGCATAATTGGGCTTGAATTAGCCCAATTTGCAAGCTAATCAACAAGTTTAATAAAGCATGGCCTAACAATTAGTCCAAAATTTAAATCTATTCTAATGCTCTAATCATGCTTCCTCTTGTTATTGGGCCTCTTAGTGGGCTTTGGGCTTGAGATGCATGTGGGCTATGGATTTGACCTTGAGCATGATTTGGGCCTAGGCGTTGGCCCAAGCTATAAGCCTTGGGGTGGATGCATCATCCGCTCCTCTTAAAAAGGATATGTCCTCAGATCAAGAGGATTGTTTAAGGCTCACAGCAACTAAAGCTGGGTTCCACCAGGATCAAAACTATATCTGCAATAGTCATCAAACATTATTTTAGGAGAATCATAGAGACCATGCAGTAGATATGGAGGTGAAATGTTGTAAGATGGGCTTGTAAATTTGGAAAAATGTGATATTCGACCCACTTCACAAAAATTGTAATTTTCACTTTGACTTAATTCAAACCTAAAAGGTAATTCTAAGTCAGAGGATGGTTTTGGAAGATCTTTTAAGAAGTTTGAAATAATGATTGAAGTTGGAAAAACATTTTGAGGAAAAACTAAGACAAAATAATTAATGGAAAATGAAAGAAAGTTTAAAGATGGAATCACTCCCTTTAAAAGCTTGATCTTTATGTCTTTGCAAAGAAGAGTAGAATGTGGTATCTTTACTTCCCTAAGCACGATCTCCTTTTCTTCATATTCTTTTCTATCTTTTTCCTCCTTCTCTTTTCTCAACTTTTCCTCTACCTTTCGTTCTCCTTTGTCTCTCATTTCTTTTTCAAATTTTTTTCTTTCCTCTTGCTCTCTTTGTTTTTGGAATGCTCTTTCTCTTTTCTCCCACAAGAGTATGTCACATCGCTTTTTATACTTAGCTGCACAACGAAGGAATTATGGCTCATTGTCAATGAAATTCAGACCTCTCTCCACGAGTTCTCTCAACTCACGTTTGAGTGCTTGATTTCTCTCAAAATTAGTTAAAACAAATTGTCGCCACATGCATGCCCTCAATTCCTCCCAATTTCGAATGACATATTTTGACCAATGTGAACCAGATTCTGTCTTGAATAACACCACTTAGATGTATTTGTTATAAACCTAGAAGTGCACAAATCAACTATACAATATTTATTGCTCCTAATAATTAATTAAGAAAATACAAAAAGAAATCCATTTTTTTTATTGTGCATCGGATTGATTTCTATTTTTTCTTTTTCATTTATTCCCAAAAACTATCTATAAAAAATGAGAGAGAATAGCTTCAACCTTGTCAGCCGAAATTGAAAAAATAAAATCTGGACACAATTTTTCAATCCTTTTCTCCCAACCTAAGTATGACATTGGGTCAACTTTGCTACCATACCAAACTAGGGAATGTCATGCACAAACCTATGATGTAAATAGTGTTCACTATATAGAATGCAAACTATTTTGGTCCCAAAAATTATCATGCAAAGTAGAATAGGGATACACATTCATCTTGGAAACAATTTTGAAAAACAAGTTTCTCAAAAAAATTGAGGGAAATTTCTAAAGAAAGTAGTGCTCATGGTGATTGAAAGAACTTAGAAACTTGAACAAAGTGTGGAAGATAAAACCAATCACAAGTGAACCTTCAAGTTAGGCGAGGTGAGTCTTTAAGACTTCTTAAGTACCAAGGCCAATCCTTGCCAAGATACACTTGCAAAAGGTTTCAAAGAGCACACAATTGTCTAAGTGCTAAGTAAATAGAATCACTTGAGGCACGAAGCACGAAGCACACAAACAAGACTCAAAGAAAGCAAAAAGATCAACACTAAAATGGACCCCTAATTGGCAAAATTTTTAGAGACTTTATTCTCACAAATCAAGCCACTATGCAACGGGAAACTATGAATATAAATTATGCGGCCTAAGGCAAGGTGAGAAAGCACTTGGAACTTTCAACACACCTACCACTAAAAGCGTTTGCACTATTTGGGAAAAGTATTCTACTTAGGAGATGAGATTGAACACCTTGTGGTTCCCCAAGACACATAAGTAGGCCAAAATTACAAGGAATAACTATTAAAGAAACTTTGGTGCACTAATTTTGTACTCAAAATGAAGACACCCAATATCACTTAATGTGTCAACTTTGGATTCCAAAAGAAGCAATTTTCACAAACAAAGGAAGCTTCACAAAGGTACCAAATATGGTGTCCAAAAGATACAAAATGAAGAACAAAAGAAAGCTAAACAAGAAGCAATTAAATGTCCAAAAGGTGCTGTCAATGTGCTGCCAAAATGCATAATTTGAGAGCTAATAGCTTGGCTTGTATCCTCTTCTTTAATGCACAAAGTTCACCACCAATTAAGGCACTTGTAAAGCACCTTGAGACCACCAAATTGAAGGGCAAAATAGCAACAAAATAGTCACGGTTGGAGGAAAAACAGCCACCCAAACCTGCACCATAAACAACAAAGGAAAACTATGCCACTCCAAAATATTAACACTCACACTCACAAGGAAATATGGCTCAAAACTCACACAATATTTGGAAGCAAAAGGAGAAAGCACTCAAGAATCAAGTAAACTAATGTCTACCTTAAACTCCACCTCCTAATATGCTACCACTAGAATATAAATCATTCATAGAGTTTAATCCCCACAATACCATAGACACACGGCCAACAAACTTAAATTAAGCCAAGAAAGAAAGCAAGAAAAGCTAATTAAGGAAGCTAAACCAAATCGAAGTAAAATGAAACATGACTGAAAGGAGAGCCAAGAAATGACAAGCAAGAAATTAAGGCAAGAAATAAAGGCTAGCACAATCAAAATGAACCTAGAATAACACTATAATTGAAGAAGAAAGCTGAAAAACAGAGAAGGAAAAGTGCTAAGGAAACAACCACTGTACTCATTGCTAATTTGTGCCAAATTGAGGGAATAAAATCCACTTCTATTGAAGGCAAACTCAAAGCAATATGGAGTATACAATTAAGCAATCAATTATAACAACTAAGAACACTTTAGAAGCTGCCAACACACCAAAAACTGCAAGAAATTTGGAAAATCCTGAAGCTGCCAGGCCAGAAAATGGGATTTTATGCCTCTGATTCAAAGATTTATCATATTTTTTGTATTCAACATTTTTGAGTGGTTCTTTTTTTTTCGTCCATCTCTTAGCTTCAAGAGACAAAAATCAGAAAAAAATTTGGCCAATCTATGCGTTCAGAATAAATCACAAACAGTAGGTGTGCGTGTAGTGAAAACTGAAAAACAGACTAGAACAAAGTTGCTCACGAAAATTTTAAGATGTTCTATGAAATTAAAGATGAATGAACTTGATTATCTAGAATCAAGCATGAATCATAGAAGAACATCTAGGACACTCAAAAGCATAATCCAATTGGTGAAATGGAAGAAAAAAACAATGAGGCCTTTGCCTTACACATCCACAAGCATCACTTGAAGTTCATAGCTCAAATATGTGATGTAGGACTTGGTTCTCATCAAGCAAGTGCAGAATTTACAATATGAACGAAAATTAAGATGAAACAAAGTGCTTAAACATGAATTAAGACAAAACAAAACATAAAGAACTAAAAATTAAAAGATGCATCGATTAAAATGAAGAAAAACAGCAAGGGATTAAAGAACAAATGCTAGAAAAAAAATGGAACCTAAAAACACATATTCACCATTGAAGTAAGGAGTACTAAAATTTGAATCAACAAGATTAATGTAGCATTAATGACAATCGGTAGAAATGAAGGAAACTTGAAGAAACAAAAAAAGAAGAGATGAACAAGATGAAAATCACAAGAAAAACACAAGATATGGAAGGAAACCTTACTAAAACCAACACAAATGATCAACAATGGCTTGAGTGGCTCTAGATGCCACTTGATGGACCTTGTAGCACAAAACTGAAGAGGAGAAGGTCCATGGTTGTAGTGGAAATGGAGTGAAATGGAGGAGTGGATTCAAGTTTGGAGGCTCTTGAAGCAATGAAGGTGAAATGGAGAGGAAACCTAGAAGAGAAATCTATTATAGGGAAAGAGGCTAAAGGAGTTCTTGGTAAAAACTAGTATAGCAAAGTGACTCTAGAGGCAATAGGTGGAGTACTCTCAACACTTAGTCTATTACCAATCCAAAGTAACCAAATACAAGCATAGGAATCTCTCATTTATAGTAGATGAGCCTTCCTTAATGCAATGAAAATGAGAAAGGAAATGAAATGCAAATGCATGGCTTGCTCTCCAAGTTGCTCACGGAACCATTGGATGCAAAGGAGTTAGGATCTCGCGCTAAGTGTCCTCCTTCACATGTCTCATGCATTGTCACAGTTGGCATTATATGGAAGGAGTCTTTGGAGAGAAATTCTCGGCCAAGGCATAATTGGGCTTGAATTAGCCCAATTTGCAAGCTAATCAACAAGTTTAATAAAGCATGGCCTAAAAATTGGCCCAAAATTAAAATCTATTATAATGCTCTAATCATGCATCCTCTTATTATTGGGCCTTTTAGTGGGCTTTGGGCTTGAGATGCACGTGGGCCATGGATTGGGCCTTGAGCATGATTTGGGCCTAAGTGTTGGTCCAAGCTATAAGCCTTGGGGTGGATGCATCCCTGAATGTAGCTCTTTGTGGGTAGACTAATATAAAAATTTTGTGTGACTGTTTTAATCTTTTCAACAACTCACATTATAAAATACTACATTAAGAAAGTTGATAAATTGAATCTTTGTGATAAAATTCATTGTTATCAAGTAAATTCATTGTGAATATTTGATATTAATATCTTTGATAATTAATTGCTTGTATTTGATAAAAATAGTATTGTGTAATAAAGAATTAAATTCTCTTGCAGTTTTTCAATTTGTTAATTGTTCTTTTTAATTGGTTAATTGTGTTGTTCAATAATGTTGTTTACCTAAATCCTTTGGTTAATCTAAATCAGACGAAAGTTTTTCATAAGTTTTAATTGAACACTAATTTTAACAAGTCCAATTCAACCCACCTTCCATCTTGGTCTTGAACTCTTTTCATGTTTACAATTACTATCAGAGCAAATTCTTAAAAATTACTCAAGTTTTTTATCTTGAAAATATTTTTCGAAAATCATGACTGAAAATAAACCTCCTTTTGCAGAAGGTGCTTTTATTCATAGGCCTCCTATATTTAGTGTTGTGAATTACCAGTTTTGGAAAATGTGTATGAATTTTTTTGTGTGGAATCAATTGATCAAGGAATTTGGGATGTTATCATGAATGGACCATTCATTCCAAAACTTGTTGTTGATAATAAGAAAGTTGATAAACCATGGAGCTTTTGGATAGAAGATGAAAAGAAGAAAGTTTAATATGATTATGTTGGTAAAATTATCATTACATTTGCATTCTATTTAGATGAATTCTTTTGGGTATCCCAATGTAGTTGTGCAAAGGACATGTGAGATGTGTTGGAAGTTACAAATGATGGAACCAATGATTTGAAGAGGGCAAGAAAGCATGCGTTGTTTCAAGAGTATGAGTTATTTAGGCTGCAACAAGGAGAAACTATTGCAAATTTACAAAAGAGGTTTACATGTAACATCCCTAGGGAATATTACTTAAAAATAAATATTAAAATAAATAATTTCATTAAATAATCATCTCAATAAAAATCCCAACGCGGGAAAATTTTATTTCATTAAATTAACGTGCCAAAACTCATAACTAATTCATAATTTATTACAAGTTCCAAAATTTGCATTTAAAACATAAATTACAATTTAGTAAAACCCTAGCACTACTCCCATGCTAGCCCTCACTCCGCCATCTAGGCATCCTCAGCACTACCTGTATCAACATCTGCTCCCGTGTAACGAATTACACGATCATCGCCACACACAAACAGAAAGGGTGAGCTGAGAAAATAAAACAACAAACATAAAAAAATACAAGGTAG
>Ga0214544_1005609_pt1 | contig 24089 bp, 22 predicted proteins | sample CNSS3metaG_FD_160074 | JGI IMG/M metagenome (GOLD analysis project Ga0214544, IMG submission 160074) | Root nodule microbial communities from cowpea collected in UCLA plant growth center, Los Angeles, California, USA - CNSS3 | ecosystem: Host-associated > Plants > Roots > Nodule | place: USA... | reverse complement strand
TTATTTATATGTATATATACTATATTATATTATATTATATTATATTATATTTTATGTGTAAATATATTATTTATTTATATATATTTTTTAGATTATTTAATAAATTATAAATAGTTTAGTAATTTAAACGGGGACGGGTATTTGGGCGGGTATATATATATCCCCATCCCCATCCCCATCCCCAGTTGAAAATTTCGGGTATTACCCATACCCATACCCATACCCAGTCAAAGCGGGGATTCCCCGTCAAAACGGGGACGGGTTCGGGTGATACCCACAGGCACGGGTTTATTTGCCATCTCTAATTGTCACTCTGAATTTCGCAGTTATCTTCAAACATTTCTACTATTCTTTACTCTGTCTTATATTTTTTACATATTTTATTTAACTAATAATACATAAACACTTAATTTAATATCTAAACCTTAAATCCTAAAACTATTAAATTATTATTAAGTTTTTGAAAGGTGTAGAAAAATTAAAAGATATATAAATAAACTTTTCCTTTTATTTAGAAGTGTGAAAAGAGGCTGTAAATAATGTGTGATTTATAGATTTGGTTTAATTTTGAAATATTTAACTTTAAAGTTATATTAATATTTTTTATTATTAGTATTAGTATTTAAAAACTATATAAATAAGAAGGAAAATGCCTCAATCCATCATAGCTAAATGGAGGCTAAAAACTCACATTTCACTTTTATAATTTGTAACGTAATTACTTAATTATATTCCAGAATATAAGCAATTAAGCAGCATTTTAAAATTTATGTTCTCGTTCATCTCGTGTTTTCTTGAAACAAATATTTGTGATCTCATTTACCTTTTTACTTACGTATAAGAAAAATGATATAATTTTACATTAACTAAAAATATTAATTAAATTTATTTATCGAAAACTACATTCTCTAAATTATTCTCTGTTATATATATAAGAAGCAGTGTTTTAATTTAACCATAAAAACACTTTTAAAAAATAAATTTGAGAAAATTATAATATATATATATATATATATATTAACATTACTGCTTTTTTCTTAATATAAGTAATCTGTTTTAACTTCATCATATTTTAACAATCATGATTAAAGTTAAAAAAAGACAATGTTATTATTTCTTTAATCGACAATTTGTTGGAGGGAGATGGATAAATTTGAATAGATTAAATGATGAAATTTGTATTGTTATTTTCAAGAGATTTGAGAGTGAAAGTAAAAAGATTTAAATGTATAATTTTTGTTTATAAATGTTTCTGAGTGATTTAGTTCATGTGATAGATTAAGTTTAATTAAAAGAAAAACAAAATTATCAAATTGTCATTATATTTGGATGAATTAGATTTATTTTATAAAAAATACTTAAATGAATAATTAAAAAATATTTTAATAAAAAATAATAAAAATACAATATATTGACATATTTTTTTATAAAAATTTTAAAATTTTTGGATATCAATTATTGTTATAAGCGTAATTTAAAAATAAATGATGAAAAAAATACAAAATGCACTTATAAATAAGAAATAGAAATGAGTTGACGGTATAATGATATTTTACCATTAATCATCACCAAATTAATCTATGTGAAGAGAAATAGAAAAATAAAAGAATCTCTCATAATATACTTGTTACCCTCAAATCATACTTTCCTAATTTCTTTTAACAATAAATTTTCATGAATGTAAGAAATTTAACTAAAATGAGTAAATTTAAAGATAAAATATGTGGATAATTTTGTCCACATTATTAAATAAATAATATATATATATATATATATATATATATATATATATATATATATATATTATTTAATCAATAAGGGAAATAAAGCATATTAAAACAAAACAATAATTTATTATATTTTTGAAGAATTTGGAAGTAAAAATAAACGAATTTGAAAGGTATTTGTAAAAGTTTCCGAGTGATTTTCCGAGTGATTTTCCTGTTACAATAAATAAAATTAAAAAAATAAAATTTACTATTTTACTCACATAATTAAAAATAATTATATTCACGCAAATGCACTCCTTCAAATCCTTTTAGTTTCTAGCAATATGGAATCTATATTTGTTTTTCTTACAAAATACACTTCCTATAAAACAAAATCCTAGAATTTGCCCGGTTAAAAAGATGTTAAACTATGTGAAGACAAAAATTATCATCTCACACGCACCTTTTTCTTTTACTTCCATTATAACTCTTCTAATAATAAAATATTATTTAACTAATAAAAGAAATTATAAAGAAAATTAGAAAAAAAAATATGATTGTTAGATAGAAGTATAAGAAAACAGTAGTGTCAAATTATGATGAAGTTATATTCGGAATGGTAACGGTGGCAACTCCATTTCTTGCTCCTCATTTTGAGATTGAAGTGAAATATTCTGCAACACTATGATCGGATTTCATCATAATATCAGCGCTTCATATTCCAGTCACGTGAGGGAATTTATATAATCAAGTTTATAATATCTAGGTGGATAAGCTTCATCATACCAAACTTATTTTCTAAGTTTAGTTAAGTTTAAATTTTATTTTCTAAAAATAATTTGAAATAAATTTAAAAAGAAAAATTATATATTATTATTGCAATCGAAATCACGATGAAACACAAAAATATTTAGAACAAAATAAAGAAATTGCCTGAATAATTTATAATGAAAAATTATGAAAAAAATTTAAATTTTGAAATTCAATTTGGATCGGAAATCAATTACGGAAAGATATTAACATCCTACCAGGTTGATCTTAAATAAGATGTATATTTGGATAATTTTTTTATAAAAATATATAGAAAAGAAAAAAATTAAAAATTAAAATAATTATATACAAGTTAAAAGTAAAATATTTAAAGATATTATGTAAGAGAATCTCTGCAACTTATTTTATATATAAATTAATTTTAATTTATGGAGAAATTTATTTTCTTTTTCATATTTTTTTAATTCTAAAAATCCCAATCAAGAAATTTCTTGAACATACACCTTGTTAGATACTATCTTGAAAGAGAACTTGTTTTATTAATTTTCAACTAGGTCCAAATTCTTGAAAGAAGCACTTAACTATTTAGGAATAAGAAGGTGAAGTGGTTTTCTGTTTACAGCCTAACATGTTATGGAATGTTAACTTAGATTTATTCAAGACTTCCTCTAAAGTTAGAAAAAGAAATAGAGCACAATTAAAATTATTTATAAACTAATATGGATCACTGTGCTTTAAGTATTAGATATGCGTTATTTAGTATAATAGTTGGATCATAAAAAATAAAGCGTTTAGTATAATAGTTCATTAAAAGAAAGAAAGAACTTTTTGTTTGTTTTGTTACTTCACTATTCTTTGTTCTGTTCCCTCACATCACAGCATCCCATCCTGCTCTCTCATGGCAACAGATGTTGAAACCGATACACCGATAACCGAATGATTTGCTGTCGTTTAAGATTATTCGGCCAACTTTATCATTTTGTACCTCTTTCATTTCAGGTCTGATCCAATCAGAGATGTTTGCGCCACTTACTTGACGTATTCTCTAACGTTCCAGCTGGTTCCAACCAAGTTTTATATATAAGGGCAAACATAATTGTTCTGACATGCCCTAATTCATAAGCTACACAAATATTACAATAAATCAATAATTAGCGCACATTATTAATCTACTTCAACATAAATTCAGTTATTTTAATAAAAAAATCATTGATTCAAACTTAGCATTCTTAACGCTTAGTAAAAGGAGTTCAGCTTTGCTCTGGCATCTTCAGATTTACCAACCACAATAAAAGTTTCACGAAATGCGAAAAATCACCTCACTATTTTGCAGTAAAATAGTAAATACATAATCCAATTTACAAGGATATAAGGGAGGCCTCAAAACAAACGAATACTCTAGAGAAAATTGCACATGCTTCCTAGTTACTAACCCAGGAGCAAGTATATAAAAAAACTGTACAGTGTACTATACAGGTGAGTTACAAGTATAGGCTCCGTCAAGTAAAAATGTCTTACTGTTCTACTATAGAAACTGATCCTGCTTTCCGTTGAAGTCAGCAGAGGATAACGGAGGAGTTCTGGAAGTAGTGGATGGTGGTGGTGCGGTAAGGGCATAGGTGAGTCTCGACGATGATGAATTTTCAATGAGACCAGCAATGCCAGCAGCTGCAGATTGAGCATTTGAAGGGAGGAATAGGTCATGCTTCTGGTCTTTGTAAGCACTCCAAACCTGGAAAGCAGGAGGGAAAATGATTATACAAGGTCAAAACTAATGCATGGATGGTAGCATACTTGCAACAGGAATCACCAAAATGCAGAAACAATGTTATATTGCTACTAAAAAATGTGGAGACTTACATCGGAATTATTCAATAGTTCTCGCACTTTAGTGCAATGAGCCCCTTCAGTAGCAAAGGCATGCAAGACCTGATTAAGGAGATAAGTAACTTATCAAAAACAATTGTTGAACCATCAACTGAATATTGGGACAAATTAATAACACAATATTTTCTCTAGAAACAACCACAACTTGAAGAAACAGTGTATATGATCCAACCTCATGGATTTGAGGCCTCAGACAAATCTCTGGTCTGCAGACATAATAAAGCATTTATGGCCTAAAACAAGCACCTAAACAGTGGTTTGACCAATTCACCACAAATCTTTTGGAGCTTGGTTTCCGTTCCAGTAAATGTGATCCTTCACTATTTACCTATCAGCATGACTCTCATATGTTCACCTATTGGTACATGTTGATGACATCATTCTCGCTGGCAGCTCTGTATCTATTATTCAGCAGCTCACTAGAAATTGCACTCCAGTTTTTCTCTCAAGCAGCTGGATCATCTTGACTACTTTCTAGGTATTGCAATCAACTATCTTCCAACAAGACTATTGTGATAACTCAAGCAAATATATTAGAGACCCTTTGCATAAAACAAAGATGACAAAAGCTCAACCTATATCATCTGCTATGCACTCATTCTGCAAATTAGTCGTTTTTAATCCTACTCTGTACAGATTAGTAGTTGGAATTTTGCCAAATGCTACTCTTACAAGACATAATATCAGTTATGTTGCAATTCTCAAATTCTCTGGACACTCATTGGACAGCTGTTAAAAGAATCCCAAGACAACTTAAAGGCACTCTTTCTCATGGTTTTCACATACAACCAGCCTATGTAAGTCAACCTTTTTCAAGCACAGCCTTGTGTGATGCTTACTGGGCATCTTATATTGATGATAGAAAGTCTGGTTCTGGATCTGCAATATTTTTGGGACCTAATCTTGTTTCTTGGTGGTCCCGTAAGCGTGTCATTGCTCGATCGAGCACTGAAGTTGAATCTCACAGCTTAGCTCAATCTTTAGAAGAAATTATTTGGATTCAAGCTCTCCAGAAGAACTATATATTTCTTCTTCCACCTGTCATTCTGTGTGACAATAAAAGTGTAGTTGCTATAGCACAAAACCCTATTTTTCACTCTTGAGCAAAGCACATTTCTATGTTTATGAACAAGTGTTATCCAAACAACTTGAAGTTTATTATTTTCCTATGGATATTTTTTCCAAGCCTTTTTCTTCTAACTGTTTTGAACTTCCTAGGGAGCAAACTCAATGTGCAGGACTTTGTCCATAAAAACCCTTCCCCACGAGTTTGATGGGGCTATTGAAATGTAAATAATGTAAACATTCAGTTATTCAACTGGATGTTAGTTAGTTATCTGTTTTTCGTCTATTATTAGTTTGTTACTGTTGTAACCTCTTGTTGAGCCTATATATGCTCAAGCTTGTATCTTCTTTCTCATTCAGTGCAACAATAATCCATTCTCTTTCTATAATATTTTCCCTGTTTTCTCTCATACCTAAAACTCTGATACTGGGGTAAGTAGACTGGAGCATAAAGGAAGACATTTTTTTTCAAGTTAAAGAAAGTACTTGTAAAGAAAAAAAAAATGCGAGAGAGCCTCAAACAAACGAGGAAGAATAAAATTGATTCAGATTCCAACCTCAATTGCAAGCACCCTGCCAATAGATGCTTCAGATTCATTCCACTTCATCTGAGAACAAAAGCCATTCCTTCCACCAGCCCTCCAATCAAGAAGACCAAGAAGAACTTCAACAAGACCAACTCTGCATTGTTTGCAAAATTTATTTTAGCATTGAGTATGTGAATCCACTCCCATAAATATATAAGATAGTATTCAAGCATGCAGTTGTTTCAAAGCAAACTATTGTGTGGCTCCAAAGCCATTCATGACCTTCCTAATATGTAGTAGGCAAATTCATTTTTCTACATTTCTCCAGTTACAGACCATCCAAACATCCTTCAACAGTCTCATTACACGGAAAATTGTAAAAATTCAAAATCACAGACGATTAGGCGTAGTGAGATACAACACCAAAACAAGACTGAATGATAATGACAGAAGTGCATTGCACAATTCTTTCATCTCTGTTTCTCTCTTCTTTCCTTTTATCCTCTCTATTCTGTTTTCTTCTTTCTTCCCCTCTTTATTTCTCTTTCCCTTCTAAATTCTATCATATTTCCACTAATGGATGCAAGGGTAATTGAATAAAATGCATTTATGTTCCTATAAAATGATGTCATACCACAGGTTTTTAAATTCAAATATTCAAGATCAATGTTATAAAATAGAGTAAATACATGGTATAAAAATGCGCTGGTTAAAATTAAAAAAAAAATAGAAAGATATTTTGAGTTATTTATGATCGGCAACCAATTTCAAAAGGCAAGTTGCACATATGGGTATATGCTAATTCTATGGCAGTAAATGTTGAGCTTTAAAGGAATAACAAGAGAAAAAGGTGAGAGAAATAAAAGTGAAGATGAATGTGTATCAACAAAAGAAAGAAAAAGATACAAATTATTGTATTCAAAGTGACGGTTGTACAAACAATTGAAGAAAAAATGCAAAAAGAAGTTTTGACACATTGATAGGAACTTGAATATTAAGCAGTCCCCAAGTCGCACATCGACGTAGTCTGGAATGCTAGATGAAGTACTTAAGTGTTTGGTCTTTCCCCCTTAATAGCTAACTTTTGAGGGTGACTTCCCTAAGTGTTTGGGTACTTTTCAAAGTGTATTGAAAAACGCTACCTAGACTTCGGTTGGCGGTTCTATGATAGCAACTCTGGAATTATATAGTGTCATAGTCCCACATTGAGTACTATGCCATGCTCGAGAAAGTATTAAGTGTTTGGTTCTCTCCACTTAATAGCTAGCTAACTTTTGAAGGTGGGTTCCCCAAGTGCTTGGGTACTTATCACACATACAAAAAACCTTTAGCATTACAATTAATACAATTAGATTGCTTGGTGTTGGAGATTTCACATCGATTATAAATATATCCAACCAAATTATAATATACAAGTGAGGTGTAGATCTCACATACCAAGCCATTTTTTGTAAGATTGAGTAAGTCTTAAAGTTCACTTTCTAAGATGGTATCAAAACCTGTCCTTATAAGGTTTGTTAGGTCTATCTTGTCATTCCCTATCAGACTTCCGTCTATTCTCACACTTGAGATATCCCATCTCAACATAAAGAGATATGTTGAGTAGGATGCAAACCTCACCTTACCGAACTAATTTTGTGAGATTAAGTTAGTCTTAAAATCTACCCTTTAAGGCATGGTTTTTAGTCTTGCCAAAAGGAAGAGGGAGACAAGCAAGAATTCATGATAAATAAAATATCTAACTAATTTGTCTTTAACCTAGAGAGATTGCGGGATTCATGTAGCCAACCTCACTAGTGAGATTATTTGCAATTATATTTCTGTGAAACTAAGGGGGTATTTAGTAACTTTTAATTTCTGATTCAATTTTCAAACTCGTCATCACGCATCACTACCACAACTGAACTTCAATTCTACCAGAAACAAGGAAGTCAACGGACACAACCTATGCTTTGTTAAAAGGAAAGAACAAGGCCTTATAATCGAAATTGATGTGATGAGTTTTCCCTTTCACTAGCATCTTGTTGAAGTTGTCTGCAACTAATGTAATGCTCTATAATGAATTTGGATCTCCATGTCATAAAATATTGAATCAGTTAAAAGTAAATTAATTTTCAATTATACAAGGTACTCACTTAAGGCCTTGTGCAACAAGAGCATCCCTGGCTCGGTTACCAGCAACCACAACACGTTTTAGAGTCTCAAGAGCTAAAATACTTCCACCTTGCCATCCAATAGCTTTCATTAGCAGTGGAACAACCTGGAAGAAGAAATTTAAATTATTTATTTCTTTGGTCAAAGACATTTAAAAAGTAGGGACAGTGCAAATTATATTCACAAATATCGGAAACATCAGCAATAAAAGCATTCAATCATTATCAAGAAGAAACTAGAACCCTCTTTAAAACATGAGACTGAATATGTAAACTTTACAAATACTTTTTTCCATACTCACGAGCTAAGTCATTTAATATGAACTTCAGTTGATTGGTATGTCCTCCCATAGCCAATATTTAACCCATACTCCCAACAGAAACGTTATCTAAACCACAAACCACAACCTAGAAAATAAAATAATAAATAAAGTACAGTTGTCATCAAAACCTGAATTTCTCTATAATAGCATGATTTTCCCCACAATTGCAAGACTGCATCATCAAGTTACTAGGGAAGTTCAAAACTAGGATTAGAAGCTAATAAACTGTTGAAAAAGGTTAATAGTTGCTTCTTTTGTAAACCAGGATAACAATTCACACACTAAATGGAATTTGAAGATGGGCTTTAAAGAATCCAGAGGGATTTTTGGGATACAGGTATTACAGAGGGATGATCCTTGAGATGAATAAAGAAAATTCCATGACAGACAAGAAAGTTTCTTGATAATCACATTATCTTCAGCAGAACATTGCATACGAAGCATAAAAGAACATAAAATTGTATATTAACATATTCATTAACCTGAGGTGTTCCGGCACTCGTTGCAGCCATGGCTTCAGCGCATGTGGTACTAGCTGCAAGTTGATGCAATACACGCAAACAACTAAGGCGCACACGTTCTTGAGGTGTTTGTGTGTTCTCTGCTGAGTCAATATCCGGGTCAAATGTTTGTTCTGCATGTCTCCCACTGTTTACCTCACCAGATGACATTGTTTCTCTCCTTCCTTCAAATGCAACAGCAGCAACTAGTTTTGGTACGTATCCAAGATACCCAACATGATCTGCTAGTGCAGGATGCACACGTAATAAGGAAACTAGGGCGGCAGACAGGAGCAAAGGAAGCTCTGGATCAACAACCTGTGCTTCATAATGTGTGGCAGCAATGGATGACAAATACTGATCTAGTAGACCTTCCAAGAACCTTTTAGGGTTTCTAAGAGGGAATTTGGGATCTTTCAAAAACAGTCGAACATAGATGCCACCAACCTGCATCCACACAAAATTTTAGTTCATTTATGAGAATATAAATTATTCATCATACCATGTATAAAACAACAAATTTAAATATCACATATTACACAATACCTGTGGCTCATCTCTCATTTCCTGCTGTCCAGATGCCTGCTCAGGTACATCCCAATCAACAACACGCCCTTTCATCTGCTCACGGTATAGCTCTGATGACAGAGTGGAAATTTGTGCAGATAAGGAAGCTGCCATTGCTGGTGTCCATACAAGTTCTGGTGTCTCCGTAGTCTGCTCAAGGGCAACTACAACGGCTTCGCCAGGTCCATCCTTAATTACTGATACAAGACCATCAGGGAGAAACCTTGCAAGTGTTATAGCAACTCTTGGTCCATGCATTGGTTGGCCAACAAGCTTTCCCAACAAGGAAGCTGCCATAGCTCTTTGCTGGAGTGGAATTTCTTCTGCATGGAATTGTGAATATTGTCAACACAAAAATTCAGCAAAAAAATCTAGAGGTGAGAACAATAAAAAAGACCAACTAAGGTGAACATATCTCCTACCCTTCAAAGGCAAAAGCAATTCAAGAATGTAGACAACACCACCATGCTTGGCAGCAGCCCAGGCAAGTTCAGGTGTGCTTGCCAATGCATAGAGAACATGGAGGGAACCTTCTCGACAACTTGGGGCTGAGTGAAGCATTTGTAACAAAAGCAGAAGACTAGACCCATCCGCAACCATGGCTTGCAAACAAGGAGCGTGTGCAGTTAAGAGTGACAACACTGCTAAGCAAAGTTGAGGGATAGTATAGACTGATGCTTCAGGCACAGAAAAGCATTCAAAAAGTGGCAGTAACTTGTCTTTGTTTGAAAATATGGATGCCAAATTGGGATTATTCGTCAGAAGGTTCTGCACATAATAAACAAAAATACTCAGATATGTCAAATAAAAAGCATTTCACTACAAAATAAAGCAGTAAGGAATTAACCTGAAGGGAAGTCAATGCAGAATGCAGACTTTTAATCAGCTCAAGCTCTTCCTTTCCCACAGAGTGTTCTTCAGACATTGTGCCAGAATTATCTACAACACGCTGCTCATTCACAGATTCACCAACAGCCTCACTCGTATCCTCAGAAGCCTTGGAGGTATCTTCAACATTATCATTGGCATCTTCAACATTATGATTGGCATTTTCAACATTATGATTGGCATCTTCAACCTTATGACTGGCAACTTCACATAGATTGTGCACAAGATAAGATATAAAATCAATCAGTGCAAGGCAAAAAGTTTCTGGTTCACTAATTTCAAAGTCCGGCTGATCATTGTAGACTCTCAAGTAAACATTTCCAATGAATAATTCTTTGGATAGTGCTTTATAAACAAAATCGTGTGAATCCTTAATATCATATGAGCCATCGGGACCTTGAGCTAAACGTTGCTGATCCACAAATTTCAGCAACTCTGCTCGCGTTGAAGAGTTCCAGATAATCTGCAGAGAATTCAAAGATAGTATCAAAGCAAATACAACAAAGAGACAGCTTAATTTCATTTTCGTAAATTTGAAACATTAATATGCTAAACCAACAAAATGGTCAATAATTTGTGACAAATTCATGGATTATTTCATTGAACATCACAGGCAGTCAGTAGTTAGAATCTATTAAATTTCCAGGAAAACTAGTGACTAAAAGAAACAACAAATGACCATACAAACTAATTTGCAAGACTGTATATACCATACAACAGCCAGGTATACATTTTCCTTTAGTGCCTTTTCTTCTTTTGCGGGAAAGGGGTGCCATTCACAAACCATTTAAGTCTGTAACAATGTGGTACAGGTATTTTAGCAACTTTAGGTTACATAATTACTATTGTGAACTAGCAAAGTAGCAAGATCAAAAATGAGTTGAAGGCTCTAAAAATTTGCTGAATCAGTTTTAAACAAAACTTCATTTATAATGTCCAGGGCTTTGCCAGAAGGCTCAGGTCCTTTTCCCTGTGCCATAGAGCCATTGTTTTCTCTCCAAAAAAATTTCTGCTATCATTTAATCTGAAGATCTTTCTACAAAAATGTCAAGGTTTTTCCTTTTTCCTTTTAGTCTCAGCTAGGTTGCTTGTGGTGGCGACACCGGCAGTTGACCACAGCGGCTATGATTGCTGAACCTGAAAGTTGTGTTGGGTTGCAGCTGGTAGTTTAGGATTTTTACATTTGGGTTGAGTTGTATGATCCTACCCTTTGAAAAAAAAAAAAAAACTATTGGGCTTGGATTTGGTCAGTACCCAGAACTGTTTTCAACATAACGAACTAGGGTTGCAAGGGACTCAGGTCAGGTTGAACTGACCCATGACTAACCTGCAGCATGATTTCCACGATACCATTCTGTGATGTCAAAACCAGTCCCGATGCATTGCCACAAAAACCCGATTCAACACAGCCATGCTGTGGTGACCAGTGACAAATTTGCCACCACTTTCTGCCATTGCACCTTCATGGCCTTTTTGAATAACACTGAATAATAATCTTTTGACATTTAGAAAATTAATACAGACCTAGCCACTAGTCCTACTAATGACTCAATATATAACTTCTTGTCAAACAGATTAGTCACTCAGACTACGTTCCAATAATCTGTGCAATGGAATCAGACATTAATCGGGACCTTTACAGAGCAAAACAAGAAATCAAGTGCCATCATGAAACATTTCTTGCTTGCACGATTAAGGATGATGAGAAAAAAATACCTCTGGTGATTCCAGGTTTGCATTTAATTTGGACAGTAAATCTTTGGGCATTTGATCTTTTAACATGCTAGAGAGCTTAGGAGTTAGCAAAACTCTAAGGGCATCAGCAGCGGCCTGATTGTAAGGTGTTGCACTCTCATCACTACACAGACCACTGAGTCTTGACAAGGCCAGAGATGCTCTTATGGCATGCATGTTTTTGGCAATTTGAACACTAGCACCAACACCGTGTGATTCTGTTGCATCAGATTCTTCTGCAGTTGAGTCATACTGAAGCAGTAGTGGCAAAAGGTACCTATCATGGACCATATCAAACAGATGAGTCCAAAATATATTTTCAAGTATAACCAAGTGGGATAAAATTATATTTTTTTGGTTCCATAAATAACTATTGTCAATATATAAAATTTGAGCTCATTAGCAAACAAACAACTAAAGAAGTCAATACTTCAAGGTTTAACTGAGTTTAAATTATAATACTAGGTTAGATTCAGATGGTATTACTATTAGGTAAATTCTGTTTCTGATGCCTACTAAATCAAGAGGTAGAGCTCTCACTAGATGGTGTCAACTTTCACTTAATTCTCAGTGCAGCCCAGTTTTAATGCGGTATTGAATCAACAAAAACCAAAGTCAGACTCCAAATAGATTATCACAGATGGAAATAACTCCCCAATTGAAGGGAGCCTAGTCTTTGAGGAGAAAACTCTATATGCCACGCCTTATTTTCTGACGCAAGTTTCCTGCATTCAGGAGAAGAGTGCTGCTCCCGTGCCTAATCTGGTAAACCTGTTACTGGCAACAATTCTGACTAAGACCAATAACTATGGTTTGGCTAATCATTTAGAGGGAGTATTCATCTTAGTCATTCCTTTCTTTCCCTTGTCAGTAGTTCCCACATCATTGTCCCACCTCATTTGCCTAGTTCAGCATCAAAGTTCAATCTTGTTTGTTCTATTACACGGGAACAACATGAAATATAAGGTATGTCTTTAGAGATGTCACTGTTAAAAAATATAAAAATGAGATACAAACGGGCTACAGTTAGAGAAATTAAGAAATTACTAGTTTCTATAAGGATCTATAAACGGAGAAACTAGTACAAAAATTACTGTTTGAGAAATTTCGGAAAACCAGAGTTGAAAAGCACATACAACAGCCAGCACATGAAACAAACACTACTTAAATATGCACATATTGAAGCTACTTACATTTACTCTCTAGACTAATCCTCCTACAAACTTGAAATTGATGTAAAATAATTTACTCAATAAAACAATAATTGAAGAGGCATACCATAAGACACCAGCCTTCAATAGAGCATCTTGCAATTCAGAGGAGATAGAAACATTGGCAATAGTCTGTATGGCAGCATCAACTGCAGCAGGTACAAGTTCAAATTCAGTGCAGTGCACAATGTCCTCAACTAATCCAGAAAATTCAAGTATCTCAGCTCTGGCAGCCTCAAATTCACTAAGAACTGAAAATGTTCGCATGATGTTCGTAACAATGATCGCAGATGGTTCGTTTCCAGGAGTGGTTGGCTGAACGACACCCATGCAACGGGAAAGAAGAGTTGCAAGAAGATGCACCCCTCCATCTCTTACCAGCTCTTCACCATTCAATTTAGAAGATGCACATCTAACCATATGAAATTCAATGAAAGAGCAAAGGTTACCAGAGTGCTTTTAGATCTAATAGCATTATGGTTCTTACAAAGTGGTACAGGCCTAACTCAACCCCCACTTCGTAAGATGGTGAACCCTAACAAAAAAAAACATGGAACTCTTACGTCAGCCAGACCAGCTCTGATGCAGCCACAAGGAGAGGTGCTCTATCTGAAGAAAGAAAATTGTTATCATCCTTGTCCACAGTAACAGCACTCAGCAACATGGGATAGCCAGCATATTTGAATGGCTCCAAAACGTCTCCATGTCTTCTGTATAAAATACATTGCCCCTTCAACAAAAGTAGCAATCTCCACGGCTGTGGACCTTGCAACCCTTGCATGGTAGCCTATGTTCACAAAATGTATAATTTAACAAATTATAAAAGGCATAAATATAGACCTATTCATTGTGTAATGGAGGGTATTATCATGCACAAAGAAATCAGAGTGAAAATGAATGAGCATTATGATTTGGATGGACAATTTTTGTGCTGTATTTACAGTAAGCTTGATGAATGCATTTTGTAGTGGTGGCTCAATAAAAAAGTAAAATATAAAAGCTAAATAAATATTCACAAGTACATTTTTTCCCTATCAGGATTTTAAGTAAATAACATACCCAAGATAAATCACAATTCCATTGACATCTCTAGATAAAAGGCAAATATACAGATTCCATATTTTATTGAACAAGATACTTGATTTCAGAATTTATCGCTTAAGAGACAGCACTGCTCTCCATAATGCATATGCTGAGATACTTATAGAAGTATGAAAAAAACCTTTACATAGAAAACTAGAAAGAACCATGCTGCTTTAGTGAAACTTGTTGAAACAAGATTCCAAAGAAGCCTGACTATGACATGGAAACATGTAACTACCTGGAGACGTTCATAGGCCTTTTGTATGGCAAGAAACTTGTCCCTCCCTTCTGGATTTTTGTCAGGATGATATTTCATAGCAAGTTTCCGATATTGTCGCTTTAATTTTTCTTCATCAATGTTCTCAATCTGCTTCGATAAGCCAGATGCTTCATCTGCAATATCCAAAGAATTTCTTTTATTTACATTGTCACTAGATATATCCTCAAAGGATATTTCAAGGATCTTGCAAGCTTCTTCTTCAGATAGATCCATAGGCTTTCTAGTCAACTCTTCACGCCACATTACAAGTAATGATTGAAGAAATTCTACATGTTCAACAATTGGCCAATTTGGAAAACGAATGTCATCACATAGATTCCTGAGGTAATAACGGTGACACCACATTTCATCTCTTAGCTCTGGGTATGTCACTGGAGGCATGGGGGCATAGTCATACAAAACATGGCAATGCTGTGACAATTTCTGCGGAAAATCACCTAGATGCTGCAAAACCTGATGAAGAGCAAAGGAGAGTCAAATCAATCACACTATGGAATCTGTATATCTACAAGAGTATATTTACAAGTGAATAAACTCTTATAAATTTTAAGGAAAAAAAAATCACCAAACTGGCTACTACAAAGTTTAGATTACCTGACGAATTAGATTTTCTGCCCTCATTTTGTGAGTCCATATTATCTCTGGGGTGTCAGAATCTGAAACCATTGCAGCAGCAAATGCTGCTGGACCACTACGCTCCAGTACATACAACAAAGATTCAGGGAGAAGCCCACCAAGAACACTACGTTTTGCCAAAGGCAATGAGCTTGAAACTGCAGCTTCTTCCCCACCATGAAATGCTTGATGGACATGGGTGACAGAAAAGAGTTGCCCAATTGAAAGTAGATTAGAACCAGGATATGCCAGTGCAAAGTAAAATGCACCAGTGCTGTACAGACGGATCATAGCTTTGGGATTCCGGGTAACAATGGCCTTAAGCAATGCAGCAGCTGCCTCAACAATACTTGGTTCCCCTGAAAGAATGGCCTATACCCACCCCACCAAATGAAATGAAGAAAATGAAATCATAATATAATACTTAAATTTGCTTAGAAGTGAGAAGTGTAAAACAACAAAGGAAGACAACACAGGCTAGCTTAGCCCGTTTGGGCCCAACATACTGAAAATGAGCAGGGCCAAGTCACCAATTGAAAATGGGCTGATACCCTTGACTGCCCTGCCTAGGTACCGCCAAAAAGGGAAAAAAACTAAAGAAAGACAAAAATAATAATTTTTAAGTATTTATTTTGTAAAATTAATTTAAATAAACTAATTTATTTTAAATTAGCTTGTATATTAATTATTTTAGTAATAGAAAATTAAATTTATAAAACAAACAAACAATAATAAATAAGTCTTTTGAATTTTTAAAACAATAAAAAGTTATTGAAATAAATGGTAAGATTTTTCAACTTGAATTTTTGATATAATTTTCATTTGTTTTAGAAAAAAGTTGAGAAGCTAAGCAGGTTGGGCCACAATAGGTTAAACCACCGAGCCAGCCCATCTTTTTTGACAGGTCTGCCTATCGAGAGCCCAACCCAGCTTGGAACCACTAAGAATAACCTACAATTATCATATCACACAAATATCAAAAAACTAGAATTCAAAATGATAAATGTAAGACAATTAACAACCACAGAATCTACCAAAATTTTGGAAAACTGTTAGGACTTTTAAAAGAAAAATTTATGAAGAAAAGGGTGAAATTGACTTCTCCACAAATTAAATTTAGATTATGCATAAACTAATTTGTAGAAGCTCCCTAATATAGTTTCTCTAAATTTTAATTTTTAACTTGCGCATAAATTAATTTTAACTGTTGGAGAAGGCCCCTTAAAATGATGCAAGTCACAACAAATATCAATATTCTCCAACATGGCTGGTTAACAAAGGTACAGTTCCTAAAATTACCTGTGCAATATGTGGAAGGCAGCGCGGACTTGACAGGATTCGTTTTACTCTAGGAGTTGGAGTAACAATCTCTCCAGCATCATCTAAATCTGAATGTGCCGACACCATGCTATGCAATATGGACAAAGCTGTCTCCCCAACCTGAAAACAATATTCATATTCTATCCATTAAAAGGATACAAGCAAAATAAAAATTAAAGATGTCAAAATCTATTTTTGAAAAGACAACTAATTAGCCATTTAGATAACTATATTATTTTACCTTAGGTTGATTTCCAAATTATCTAAGCTTACAGTTCTTAAAAATTCAACATAACAGAACCTTAAAATTAGTGCCCAATCTCAACAGTTCCCAAAAAAATCAAGCAATTCAAATAAAACAAATAAGCACATGTCTACACTAAAAAAAGAAGGCTGAGAAAAAAATTAGAGACCACTCGGCAAAAAAATGTGAAGAAAAAAAATCTAGCAACAGAAAACATTACAACAGCAATTATTACTGATATTATCTTCCAGCTTAGACAAGATTCTACCTGAGGCGGAGTAAGGACTGGAACTCTAAGTGCAAGTGCCCAACGAAGTTCACGGATATCTCGCAGCTTCTTCCAATCTAGCATCCCAGAAGCCCAAAACCTTGTCGTCCAATCAATAGCCTTCTTCGACCACAACCTTCTAATAGCATCCTTTTCCATAGGTCCAACTTGAGCACCATCTTTGTCAATATACATCCATTCTTTAAGGGGTTCCATAAAAGCAGTAGCAGCAATTAAATTTGATTGCAAGGGAATAGATGTCCTCTCTGAAGTTTCATGGACCACGGTAAGCAGATCAACAGCTAATACGCAGCCTCCAACTAGGACACAAGCCTCCACATTTGATAAAACCTTCACCAATGCCTGAAATTCAATAAATGACAGTTAATTTAAGTTCTTAATCCATATTAATTGAGAAACTGCAATGTTTACGCAAGTTAATTTAAACAAAATTCCATTTAGAATAATCATTAGGCCAATGACCACTGCTCCTGTTACAAATTGCAACCAGCAGCCATGAAGATCAAAATTCAAAATTTGTTTCTTTTTAGATCAACTACTGGCCTAAATTTTGGTACTCTGAAGCAAAAATATTAGGATGAACATCAATAGAACTATGACACAATAGAAAAGCAAATTAACCCTTCCTCCCACTCATAGATAAGACAGAGCTAGGAAAAAGTAATTTAAATTTACAAACCTTCAGAAGTAAAAGAAGTCGGTGCCTCAAAGCTCTGTCATCTGTCCTGTCCAATAGAACAGTGATGTGAGCTGTACCTTCAAAAGGGCCTATGGTCATGTAATGCTGCTCATATACAATTGTCATCGCCCTTGCACAAAGCTCTCTCACCGATGATCCACCACCTCCACCAAAACCATCTAATCTACCCATGTCACACCAATCATCAGACGCACCTAATTCATCAGGAACAGCTCCATCTACAGTAAGTCCGGTGTCTGCATCACATAAGAAACGATGGTAAAGTGCCCTGAAGAAAGCAACAGGATCACGCAATGGGAAGTCTTGTGCCCTGCCAGCACTGCCACTCTCAAGCAGTAATCGCAGATAATATTGACCCACACAAACTTCTTTTGACAAGCTAGGGTAACGAACAGAAAATTCAGGGTAGTTCCAAGATATTTGTGGCACACTCTCAACACCTGATACCATTTCCAAGGCAGTGCCCCCCGGAACAATATCTTCAGTACGCTCTTTCTCAACATCTAGTTTATGAACTTCAGCTTTCAGAGATTCTCTCAACTCTTGCCTGGTACGCTCATTCCAAATCAAGTCTGCACGATTGTGATCAAGATCAAAAGCTCTCCAAAATTCAGGCCAATTACATAGAAGCCGACCAGATCCTACAGGGGTGTTCTCTACAACAACTTGAGCAGGAGCAGGAATGCCTTCATTCTGCAAACCAACTGCATTGCTGTCAGGATCAACTGAATTTTGAAATTCAGATTCTGGTGCTTCATTTGAGTTTGCTGACACCGCATTAGCCGAAGCCAAAAAAGCTGAATGACCATTGTGCACATCTACTGTAGAAGATCCATTGTTCAAATGTTCACTGGTGTGAACTACTGAAGATTGAATATTTGAAGTTTGTCCAGAACTTGGGTCCATACCAGTTTTATGGAAGTTGTCTAAGCCTCTGACAACAGTACCCCCTGTTTGCCTAGCTGAATCAGAAACATCAAAGTTATTAGCTGAAGGGAAAGGTTGTTCTTGAGAAATAAGTCCTCTCCCGATGCGACCTTTCCTATGCTGAAGTAAACGTCTTTTTCTTTTCCCAATTGATGACTCTTCATGATTCGTGTTTTCAGCTAGAACTTCATCAGCACGTGTGTGCAAGTAAGCAACAAGACCAGGAGGCAGAATTCGGGACAATAGCTCCAAAGCTGGTTGATAGGAATCTGCCCAAAGGGCAACAAGCTGTCGACTAACTTCACGCCGCTCACCAGCTGGATGGAAAAATGCATGCAGTAAATGCCTCAACAAAGCACCATCACGCAGAGAAGCATCTCGCATGGACTCTGCAGCTATAGCATCTTCTTCGGCAATTGATCGCATTATCATTGCTACTGTTTCTCTAACACTTTCAGCAGGGTGACCAAACAGTGCAAACAAGCGACGCTTCAACCCTGCAACTTGGCGTAACAATTCAACAAAAACAGAGTATTGGGTGGTCTCACCATGTGGATCACAAATCATAGCCTCAAGCACTTCAACAACAGTCATTGTCAGTAAAGGTGATACTGAGGTTGGCTTTAATCTGTTGACAAGAATGATGATATAATTCTGATTAGCAAACAAAACTGACTTTGTATGCATAATTGTGGCATGCCACTCCCCTTTAGAATCTGTTACATTTGCATCACCAGGCCCACCACCAATGAGTACAGCTACAAGCCCAGCAGCCTCAGAAGCAACACCTTCTGAACCATTTCTGAGTAAACCCATTATCCTTCCAACCGCTGCCGGAAAAGACATCACATGTGATGCTGCACTTCTTGAGGCAAGTAGTCTGCGTAAACATCCAATAAAACCCATCACAGTTGCTGCAGCTTTTGGTGAAGGGGGAGGCAAAGGAGGAGATTCTGGAGGAAGATTTGGGGCAGCAGGAAGCATAGTGATCAAGGCCATCAAAGTAACCTCTGGTACTTCAATGTTTTGAGGTACACCACTATACGGTATAGTGGCATTGAACTCCCTTATTCTACGCCACAGTTTAGCCCTTGATCCAGGAATAGATCCACCTTCAGCAACAGCATCTTTGGCTGCAGCTGCCAAATGCTTCAAATGCATTGATGCACTTTCTACATCAGTAACAGGCTTTTGTTGACCAGATAGCAAAAAAACTCTCCCGCAGGGAGGATCAATCCGATGACCAGGCATTGTCAGTCTTGGCAATACAGGTATGGCACATTGACCCTGTAAATAAACATCAGGTGAAATCAAACATGCACTAGGACACTCCGTTTCACAACATTTCCTTTTTATAATAAGATTAACTTGAATTAGAGAACAGGTCAACATTGATATTATGATATATATAACACAATATTATAGGTCATCAATCATCATATATCAAACATGTCATTATATAACAATTGCCAACCCAGATGAAATACATCTACCTACTTCAGTTTGCAAAGCATCACGAAATGCTGCAAGTAAGCTATCACGAGACGTGCTTGCATAAACCTACAATTCACACAAATATGCATGAGAAAAATAGTAGCATAATAAATCACAAACTAGAATAGCACAACAAAAGCTTACATGGATGGGGCATCCATCACTAAATTCAATTGCAAACATCTGCGGCTCTTCAGCAAACCGAACAAGAGCACTTACTGAAGATAATGGACGAACAGTAACTGCCTGCACACATCTAGTAAAAATTCTCAACATTTGACATACCCAGCATAGAACTATAGATAAAGGGACACATACACATTATATTGAAGATGCATGCATCATTCAAGCTTAATATTTCCTTTTTAATATCTGTTTTACCTCCAACAAAGATGCTACTTGCTTGATTGTTGCTACCATAACATGTTGAGACTGCATTTACCAAAGCCTTCTCTTTGTACGATATATTTTTCTAACTAAAACGAATGTTTCAAACACACACTCACAAAACTATAGGATAATTTTCCGGAAAAAAGAAATAAATCCAAACACTTTTCTCCAAAGAAAATAGTTATACAATAAAAGCACGTTATTTCAAAGTTTATCCAAATGTAACCTGAATATGTAGGTTTATAGAAAACAGAAGACCTTCCACTGTAACCATGTCATTCAAGATTTATTTGAAACAATATCTCAGGAAACAATCGTTTATCAGTGCCTAATGTCACGTGCAAGAAATATATCAATGCCTGTAATATAATAATAGATATGCATCTATAAATGCTACATCCTATTCAAAAGTTGACTTATTACGTCACTTACTTCATAATTCTCAGGGCGCCTTTCAACAAGTGAAACCTTTGTAAGAATGAGCTGACGGGATACAGAATCACCATGCTCACCTAGACCTCCTTTAGGGCCAACTCCTAAGCTCAACCCCGGAACATTTAGAGTTCCATGGGCAGCAGAACGCAACCTTGTTACAGACCAACCCCCCAATGGGGTATCTTCTGCTCCAACTGCCTCCTTTTCTGCATTACATTTATTTGTTCAAGATTAATAAAGAAATTCACAGCAGATAAACAACAAACTTGAAAGTCAAAGTAACATATACAAGGTTGTGATCAGTTACCCCTTTGTTTTATATATTCAGAAATAGAGAGACTTTGAGAACTCTCCACAGACAAGGACACCCCAACCGTGGATTTGGCAGCTTTTGTCTGCAATAAAATTTATGCACTGTTATTATAGTTGATATTAAAAAAGGAAGTACAATAATCCTGTGTTATCCAGAAAGCTTAACCAAAGCAATTTTACAAATGCTGCTTTGATTAAGTTCCACAAGGCATGCTAATTTAAAGTACCAATATCAAGCAGAATAATTACTTAAGCTTAGACAAAGCCACCCATACCAAATTTGAAATAATAGCTGATGTTGTGCATCCAGAAGCAGCTTGAAAAGCTTTAGACTTTCTTCCATATAAGGGGCAAAGAACAAATCCGCTACCATGATCAATGTTTTTCTTCCCAAAAGAATTAGAGAGAAGAATAATTGCAGGGGAATCCATGTCTCTAAAATCCAAGCACCAGCGAAGATCACCCGAATTTGTATCAATAAGCTCAACACCAACATAGGTTACTTTCAATTTCTGTGAAAGCCACCAGTCATAGAAGATAATTAGTTTAACTACTCACCTCCCTCTTTTTTGTATAATTTGTTTTGTTACACAAAGATTTAAATAATAAATAATAATAATCTCCACAATATAAAATGTATTAAGGTAGTGTTTGAATTAAGGATTTCATTGCTATAATGAATTTGGCATTCATGGAAATTGAATTGCTTCAACTAAACTAGGAATGTACAAAATTAAATGATTAATTATACTAATTTTTTTTTCATATGTAAACAATAACTACAAAATCAAATATCTTGGAATTCAAGTTTGAGGTCTAATTGAACCCCAGGAAACCAACTTATGAAGTGCCCAAGCCTTATAAGCACTAGTTTGACATCTCTAGTCTCAATTGCCCAAGAGCCGCATCATGGTGACAACACTCTACATCTGTAGGTAGCCCCGTCCATTCTTGAGGTGATCACAATTGTGACTTTCTAACTAAATATTAAGTACTGGATATTATAATTTCAACATAATCTATGACAATCAAAATACAGTTTAAAAAGGGGAAAAGAGGAAATGTTGATAAGTTTTACTATTGACACAGCAGTTGCAAACTTGTATTTTATGTTGCTATTGGGTAGGGAAAGTAGGTGTAGGAGAGAAAGAGAGGTGCAAAAGAGAGAGAGAAAGAGAGGTGCAAAAGAGAGAGAGAAAGAGACACAAAGCTTTATGGGTGAGAATCTGAGGTAAAACCATAGAAGAGAAAAAGAAATTACTTAAATAATGTGTTTTAAGTATTATTTGAAATCCCTTCATTTCACTTGAAAAAAAAAAGATCCCTTATATAGAATTCTCATCATTCCAAAATTCGTGGGTTTTGAAATCCAATAAAGACAATTTTTAGTGTTGAACAATTTACTTCATCCATATAGTTGTCGTCACTTAAGTTTTAGTCCCTGTGCAAGAAAACTACAAGTTTTAATCTCAGCAATGGTTTTGTGGTGGTTCATCACTGCAAGAAAGTTCTTTAGTGGATTTAGATCAGCAGGAAATTTTCTCCGATGCAAGCAATAAGGACCAAACCTCAACTTTTATGCACATGCCGGGACTAAAACTTACAATTTTCTTGTATATGGATTAAAAACTTAAAAGTGGGGGCTATTACAAGTTTAACCTTTTTTATGGGATCCATCAATTATAAACCGAGGTAAAATATGGAATATCAAATGTCCGTGAAATGCCAACCATCTATAACTATATTACATACACGTATATAACAAATCGTAAATGTGTAAGAATACATTACTATATCCTTCCACGCTTTCAGAAGAGCCAAATACATTTATATGAATGGCATTTTAAAATCAATTATATGTTAAATCCCTCTTTCAAAACTCCCTATCGAAACAAACTTCACACACGTATTTTCTCTTGATCAGCATGAGAGACAAAAGAAAGACACAAATGCGCATACTCACAATCTGTTAGATATAGTTTGATATTATTAAGATATTGTTAGATATTGATAACCACAATATCAAACAATATCTTCTATTTAATCTTTTTATTTTCAGTTACTCTTTTTACTTGTACCTCTCTCTATTATAAATAGATTACCCTATGTGTGGTTTATACACAAGGGAGATTAATCTCAATCCCTATCTTCTTTATTCTCAACATGGTATCAGAGCCGATGGTTAAAAACCGGCTCAGACGAGTGCAGGTCCCTGTATCGAAAGTCTTCCTGACAAGAGTCCCAGTTAAGGGTTCCAGGTAAGCGTGTCCCGTTAAGATGAACGGCGGTACGAGAAGGGGTACTCGTGGTTGGGAATGCTTCCGCTGGAGGGGGAGTGTACCAATGTGGTTGAAGGGACTCACCCTTGAGGGGACCAGAAATGATTATATTTGTAACAAGCTTGGCACATATTGATATTCCAGAAATGTTTGCTATCAAAGTTGGACCTGATGGTACTATTGATCGCCTCAAAGCTCGTCTTGTAGCCAAAGGTTATACTCAAATTTTTGGGTTGGATTATGGAGATACTTTTCCCCCCTGGCAAAGATGGCTTCTGTTCGTTTATTTATCGCCATGGCCGCTCTTAAACAATGGCCTCTTTATCAACTGGATGTTAAGAATGCTTTCCTCAATGGTGATTTGCAAGAGGAAATTTATATGGAGC
>Ga0214544_1005606_pt1 | contig 24098 bp, 11 predicted proteins | sample CNSS3metaG_FD_160074 | JGI IMG/M metagenome (GOLD analysis project Ga0214544, IMG submission 160074) | Root nodule microbial communities from cowpea collected in UCLA plant growth center, Los Angeles, California, USA - CNSS3 | ecosystem: Host-associated > Plants > Roots > Nodule | place: USA... | reverse complement strand
ACTGTACCTAGCCAAACTCGACCAAGTAAACAGTGTGCATATCGAGACCGCCGAGTTAGCACTTCACATCACCAACATAAGCCATCTAGGCAAGTAGTCGGTCGAGACCGACTACTCGAGCACATCTGGTAAGGTTAAAGCCCAGGCCGACTACTCCAATAAACTTAAGCGAAAATCGAAGCCCCCCGCATTCAATAGGTCTCAAGGGCCTGGGTTGGGGCCCAGGCCCACTCATGGCCCAAATTAGAGCCCAGGTCAAGACCCAGCCCATGAAATAGTCAAACGTCATTAATGTTCTATAAATACATGTGGACCCCATCATTTAAAGGTACGCATTCATTAATCACTGATTTGACTCTCTGAGAGCTTTGACTTACTTGAGCTTCGGAGATTCTTCTGCAGGTAACCCCTCCTGGGTTCAAGTTGACATGTATCGACCGGGAAGAGGCCAACTGAAGAGATAGCGGACTACATGGTAAGGTGACGCTTATGCCTAACCTCTTGTTTGTTCTCTGCAGGAACATATATTTTTTTTTTACATTTTAAAAATTTTTATTTTGATGTTTTTTCAATTATTTTTATTTAATTTTATTTAAAGATTTGTGGTTTTTGTTCATTATATTTGGTCATATTTTTAAATTTTTAAATTTTTTTTATTATGGTTTTGTTATATTTTAGTGTTTTTAATTTGTTCTTTTTAATAATATTTAATTTAAAAAAAAATTATTTGTTTCTGATTTTATTTTTTGATTTTTGATTTTGTCTTTATTGTTTTTAAAGACTTATTCATTGTTTTTGAAAATTTATTGTAATTTGTTTTTAGTGACTTATATGGTTTTTTTATTTTGTTAATATAATTTATTTTTGTGTATTATTTATTTATTCTGGTTAAATTTAGTTATTTGGTAGGTGTAATATGTTTATTTTAACGACTTCAAATTGCGACTTAGTCCAGCGCATGACTAACGATGCTAGGAAAAGTGGTGGTAAGTTCTCTGCCGATTGATAAGGACCTTTCTGTGTAGTTATAGATGTCAACAAGGGAGTTTACCTAGTGAAGTATTTATCAGGGCACCATACCCAATAATTGAAATGTAACTCATTTAAAAATTTTATTTCAGCTAGATGCTCGTAAACAATTGAACGCTTTAGTCGGTCTTTTCTTTTTTTGCTAAAAAGAGTTTTGGTCAAGATAGTTTTAACGAGGTACTTGATCAATAAAATAAAATGAGAGATTTCTCCGATGTGAATAACTATCTTGTATTTACTGAACAAATCCCCTGCTACCTACCTAGACAGTCTTGGTTGTTTCTTTTAAGGCAATTCGTTGTTGGCTACCTAAACGATCTTGGTTAACCGTTGAAGGCAGTTCCTTTCCATCTACCGGTCCTGGTTGAACATTTTCAAAGCAGTTCCTCGTTACATACCTAGGCGGTCTTGGTTGAGTCACTCAAAACAGTTCCTTACCGCCTACCTAGTCATCCTGCTCAAACTCACTAATAGGAAGCTTATAAGTTATCCAAAGCGATAACTTCACAACAACAACATAGATTGTACTCGGACCCATCCATGTAGGCTTATGCATTCATTAAGAAGAGATTGAAAGTTATACAAGTAATAAAGAGGTAATTACCTGAAGAAAGTAATTTTCATTACTATTGGCCCCATAGGCGGCCAAGTTCATTACAAGCTTCTGCCTTAATATATTTTCCTTAGTGCTTTTCTCAGTGCTTTTCTCGTAGGCCAGCAATGTATTCAACTCTTCAACCTTGTCTTTTCCCTTCTTTTCCGACTGAAGACATCGATTTCTTCAACTTCTTTATTTTTTATGCAACCCATCTTCTCCTCTTTCGCGGTCTCCAGATCCTTCCAAATACCCTCCAAGGCCTCCTAGTTAACTGCACTCAAATTTCATGGTCGTTAACTATTAAATCTAACAACAGAAGAATTTTGAAATTATACAGTAAAATTAAAAATTGGTAATTAATGTTTCATAAGTTACTTTATAATTTTTTCTTTATGTTATTGAATACTTTAAGTGAATAATAATATTTCGACAAATTTTATTTTAAAAATTACTTTATAATTTACTTTAAGCGAATAATAAAATTACTTTATAATTTTAATATAATAATGTAATAGCTATACATTAAGTAAGGTAATTTGTAAATTTTATCAATATTTTATTATACGAGAGTTTTAAGAGTAGTGATGGATTGACACTACTATTTACTTTACCCTACAACTTAATTAATTAACATTTTAATAATAAATATAGTTATACACAATACATATATTTTATTAAAATAGTAGTTGTATTAATACATTTAATAATTGTGTGATGATTTATTTTTTAAATTATTAATGTATATGAAGAAAAGTTTGTAAAACGTATGCTTTCTCATTTTAGACACTGTTTTTGTCTTGATGGAAAGAAAGAGGTAATGCAAACCAAAGGCTTTAGAGTGAAAGGATAAAGTTGTCTATGGTGGTCCTACACATGTGAACGTGTGAAAAACCAGATAGTGGTTATTTTATTTAGCCATGCATTAGTTTATTACACCCAAAGCATATAGTTTAATACAAGGAGAAAGTGCGCGATTGCTCATGCTTAGCAGATGTTGGTAGAACTTGCTCAAGATGAAACACGTATGGCTCGTCCTGAGTGACAGCCAAAACCCAGTTCTCATTCCTAACAACTGCCACATTACCGCAGAAGACGCCTTTGCAGAACGAAAGCTTATACCTGTTGGTTTCAGCTTCAGCCTTTTTAATAACGAAGGTACCTGGGACTGTATGTGGGTAGCCTTGAACTTTAACAAGGGTTCCTTCAGGCAGACCCTCAACAACGGTCCACTCACGATTAGTATGTTCGAAGCTAAGGGTCACCTGACCTTCAGGGAGAAATTCTGTACGGATTGGGGATGAAATAATAATTGGAAGCCCTATATCGCCCTTGAAGGGAGATTGCACAACAGACAGAGGGATAGATTCGTTATCCGTTTTGAGTGCTCGAATTCCCCCGCCGGGGGCTCCTATACGTGCCGGCAATATATAGAATATGCCACCATTTTTAACGATGTTACCATTCCCGTCCGTGACAGGTTGAGCAGTGGTTGAAGGAGGGTAGAAGGTTAGGGCAGAAAAAAGGAAGAGAGCAAAAAGCGTTGCACTCGCCATTTCTTTGACTGGCTATGAAACAGATTAAGGTTTTTCTCTTCTTTGTTCAATTCAGTTGTGTGAATAAGCGAAGCTAGGAGAATCCATTTATAGAGCTACGTCCTGATGATAAGTTCAACTCTTTTGTGATGGGAATGAATAAAATATCGTAAAACTTTTAAACATGTGAAAAAGATGAAATAAAATATATGTTTCGATTTTCTGTACAATAAGTTTCTTAAGATGAAATAACGTTGTCTCTTATTTATTCAGTTCAGTTGTGTGAATAAGCCAACATGGGATAATCAATTTGTCGAGCTACCCGATGGTGTTAAGATGAATGGACAGAAATAATTAAAAAAAATCCTAGGGCTTAATATCGTAGAAGTTTTAAACATGTGAAAAAAGTTGAAATAAAATATATGTTTCGATTTGCTGTACTTAAGTTTCTTAAAAGTTTAAGGCTTATCTCTTCTTTGTTCAGTTTAGTAGTTTGAATAAGCCAACATGGGATATTTCATTTATAGAGCTACCCAATGGTGATAAGGCTTAATAATGCTTTGGCATGCTGGTGGCTTGACTGTTATGTTATTGGTATTTTTTTTTAGTTATATGCTTTGGACTTAGTTGGTGACATGTAGATTCTAGAATGGTAAATATTATTGTTGAAAGTATTTAATGGATTATCAGCAATGGTGAATAAATTAACTTTCGAAATAACAATCGATATCCTAATTTCTATATTTCCTAGTTGAAGGACTCCTTTTGTAAGGACCTCGGAAAAATATGCGTAGATATTCTTAGAAAAAGAAGTAGGGTTTATTGGTTTATTTAAACTAAGCGGGAGTGATTTTTCTCTAAGACAGTTTAAAAAACTTCTATCAAATCTAAAAACTCAAAATGTACTTTCTCCTAAATTCAAATGATACAAGAATAAGAAATGTAATAAAATATGATATAGAGAGAAGCAAAAGACATTAAGATTTATATCGGTTCAAATTAATCTTAATATTACTTTGAGTATTACTTTTTCAACCTTAGAAAATCTAGTTTTATTATCAAATCAGAGTTTGCAAGATCCACACAGTATTTAATCTTACACTAAATATCAAAGATTTCTAATCTCATCACTCTTGACTCTCTTCAATAGGACATTGGTCCCTATCCATGTTTTATCATAATTGAAATCACCACACCATAAGCACTTTGAAAACTTGATTCATAACTTATAATTGGTATTATCATGTTTTATTTTGTTTATTTATTTTTATTTCATTATTAACTTTGTAGATATTTTAGGTTTCAATTAATAAAATTGGAAAAAATAATTGAAGATTTGAAGAATATTTCCAGGATTATTATATAAAAGGAAATCTTTGAAGATTAAAGGATGTTTTCAAAATTATTATTCAACTAGACATTTTTGAGATTTAAGAAGATACATTATCAACAAAATTGGATAATTCAATTCTTAATATAATTAATTATCAATACAGTTGGTTACTTCAATTACAAATTCAAGTACAAATTTCAAGTCCAGTACAATTTTGAAAGTCTTTAAATAGAAGGCTCTAAAGAGCTAAAAATCAACAACCCTCCTAGGAAAACAACCATTTTGGGGAAAACCCCCATGGGGAGAGAGGGAAAAATATTTTTTAGGGAGAAGGACAGTTGACCTACAAGGAGACAAGGTAGAGGTGCATTCTGAAGGCTAGAGGCAAACATCTTCATCATTATTCTAGTATTCAAAATGTTAAGGAGTAGCTAACTCCCTTATTCATGAGGGTTGTGTGTAATGTATTCTTAACTCTGTGAATTCCATTGTATAAATCTTTTCCATCACTCTTATGTTCTATTCTTGTTTGAACTTCATATTCTAAATTGATTCCATATGTGAGAGTAACTGTTGATTGAAAGATAGTTTCATAAACCTACTTAGGATAGAACAACTAATAGATTTCACATGCTATACATAGATGTGGAACATTTAGTCATTCATAAATATCATAATCTTGATCATTAATGTGAACTTATAATAAAAATTGCAAGACATAGAATTTTTATTATTCAAGTTTAGCCTTTTCCATAAAACATTACGTCTAGTTACAAAAGGTGTGAATGCTAGTGAAGAAATTAGAAGTATATTGTTTGGTGTTTTGCTTTGAATTGAATCATGAAACTTAATTCCAATGAACACTTTATCATATACTATTGCATACCATATGTTTAATAAAAATACAAAAAAGAGTTTTATTTTTGTTTTTGTGAAATTTGTTGTCTAATCGAGTTATGAATTGAAGGAGTTGTCAAGTGTTACACAAGTCTCTTGGGAAACAATACTTGAACTTTTCACTTTATTACTTGTTCGATTTAGTGCATTTGTCAATCCCATAACAATTTTTTGGTGTCGTTTCCAGGGACTTGTGTTCCAACACAAGACAATATGGTCATTTATGTCTCTTTTAGACTTTGTTGTTTGTGTTTTTTTGTATTGTTTTATAGTTGGTCTATAGATGTTTATGATTTTCATTGATTTGGTTTATGCTTCATGCTTGTCTTGAGGTATGCCTTAGAACATGATCTAGTTGTTGGAAGGTTCTAGACATGCGATTTCAATAGCCTAACTAATCAAATTAAACTAAATATTGCAATTTATCAGAAATGGGATCATGTGTTTGCCCCGTATTCTATTTCTTAATGCAGGTTTTGATGCATACTTAGTCCAAGAGATTTGGTAAGGTATGTTAGCCTTAGATAGACATTACAAGAGACATTTATGTGTCTTAAAAAATTGGGAAAGTAGTATTCATCATAAATGAGAGTACTGAGTAATTTTTCAACAAGAGACATTTGAGTGAGGTTGCTTGAGTAATTTGTTTAATCATTTTGCATATTGGAATTATTGTTTGATTGGTGTTGTTATGTTTTGCAATTATTTTTCTTCTTTGTTTCTATATTTTCACTTGTTTCTTTGTTATTTTTATGGTTTATTTCCAATTCCCAAATTTTTGTTCATATAAAAATTGGGATAACATGTTTATTCGAGTATCTTTTATGTTTTTGTGAGTGCAAGGTATTGATAAAAATGAAGATAAGACACAAATAAGCATACACTAGTGCAGATTTGACATTTTACTTCACCTCATAGGCCTCGGTTATAGCGGAACCATAGCCTATAAGGAGGCGGTGACATTTTTGCAATTTTGTCCAACTATATTACCTTGGGTCTCTGAAAACTGGTGCAGTAAAGGGACTTTAGACCTCGGTTACAAAAGAACTGAAGCCGATAAGACAACCCCCAGTAAGCAAAATTTCAAAATTGCCACCAGCGTTAGCACTTTCGGGCTCGGGTGTTTAGGGACCGAAGCAGTTAAGGGACTTTAGGCCTTGGTTATTAATTGAACCGAGGCCATAAAGCCTGTTAAATTCCCAAATCATGAATCCCTTTCACTATTCATCGTCTTCTCAAAACTCTCTGCGCGCAAAACCCCTCTCCTCTCTCTGCCACCTCCATTGTCCAGCTTCGTCACCGACCAGCTGTAGCCGCCATCTGTCGCGCCATCCAATGTCGCCGATTAAATCGTCGCCTCTCGCTACCGGTGAGTTCGAAAAATGGATTTCCCTTCGCGTTTTGTTTTTTTTTGTGTTTTTTATTTGTTTGTGTTGCTTTGGGGTTCATAGATTTAGGGTTCAAAACACACCATTGCAACTGTATGGGCTGAGTGTGAATCTGAGCCATTAATTGTTGTTGTGAACCTAGTGGTCGTGACTGTTGTGAATGAGGTAGCAACAAATTTGACAAATTTTGTTGTGATTGTTGCTACATTGGAACCTTTGGTTGTTGCAACATGTGTGCATAGTGATGACTTGTATGTCTCCTAGCGATTGGCCAACCATTGCGACAAAAAACTATCGCGTCCCCTGGCGACCATTGTTGCTGCAAAAGCTCTAGATTTTTTATAGAATGGCTTCGGTTCACATTAGAACCGAGGTAGAAGAGTAGCTTTATGGCTTCGGTTCACACTCGAGGCCAAAAGTCATCCCCTTTTGGCCTCGTTCTAATATGCCTCGATTTTGGAACCGGGGCAGAATATCAAAAACAATCGGGGCTAAAAGCCCTTACTGCACTGATGATATAGTATTGATCAATAGGTGACCACCAAAAAGAGAAAAAAGAGAGGAAGAAAATAGCATGATGAATATTAGGCGTCAAGCTAAAAGACGTTAAAAAAGTGTTTGCTAGGAGGCAATCCAATATTTTTAACAAATTTTTCTTTTTAAAATATATTTTTAAGCATCACTCGCTAGGCGAATCCTCTTGCCTAACGACCATATTGTCACATTTTTTTTAGTTCGGGTCTGAACATGCTTAATTATTAAATTCTTTATGAACTTGTTCTAATGATTTCCTCAACATATATGAATTGAATGTTTGAATGGTCAATTGAGTTAGAATACATTGATTGTGAGATAGTTTGATATATTTATATTTAGTCAGTCCTTGATCAGTGTGAGATTAGGAAAAGATTTTTGGAAATTTTAGTATGGAAATATTTGAGTGTTTAAACATACGAGTGTTGTGAGCTTGAGACTAAAGAGTTGAAGGAAAGTAGTTATTGCCATGAAATTGATTTTTGACTCATTCTTATTCATATAATCACATAATTGGTAAGAAAGGATAAAGGCATTTGTTTAATATGTTTAAGCTACTTTACCAAATAGCCAACCCTGATATATATTAATGGTCTATTGTTACCCTTTTTGAGCCTAATTGTTCCATTCTTTTACCCTTAGTCTTTAAAGAAAATATATTTTATCCTACACCTTAGCCATAAAGAACAGGTACATGTTCAGTATAATAATGTTGTGAGATCAAATCAATTTAGGGTAGAGTATAAACACCCTACCAAGGTATGAGATTGAATCACTACAAAAATAATTATTTTTAGTGGAGGTTATATTGGACGTTTCTAGGAGTTTTAACCACCACTAAGGGTTTTACCAGGGGTTTGCCTTTCCCCCAGAAGAAGTAGCGTCGGTAACAAATTACTAGAGGTTTTTAGCAACCCCTGGAATTTGCACAACTTACCAGAGGTTTACAAAACCTCTAGTATTAGCTAGGGTTTCAAACCCCTAGTACTGGTTGGGGTTTTGGAAAACCCCCGGTATGGGTTGGGGTTTCAGAAAACCCGCGATACTACTATGGTTTCAACCCTTGTCGAGAATTTGCCTATTAGTTGGCACATTATCGCTTAATATAGTATGAACAACGACTACATGACATGATAAACCAAACAGGTACTAAAAGATAAACAAAGAGGAACGACATGCCTCTTTTCAATTATATCTCTTACAAGACAAGAATACTATTGAGAAAGACCATAAAAAGATAGGTCAAGGTATTTTTAAATCCTTGATAATCTAGCATGATCTACATCCTTTTCTTGTACATTATTCTACGTTGTATTTATCTAGAATTGTGATTTTCTATATAAAGATTTTAATAAGGCAATAAAATTCTACCAAATAAATATTAGGAAGTGAGGATACATGAATGTATATTGGTGCCACTGTAGCAAGAACAACAACAATAAGAACTTTCCATTTTACTATGATACTTGTGAATAAACAGATGGAAATATATACTTTAATACAATTTAAAAGGAAATGTAATATTAAAAAATGAAAATGATGCATAAACTCCTGTCAAAATGTCACCGGTTACTTTTAGAATTTCAAAAGCTAGAACAAGCCAAAACCATGATGCAATCCGCAAAGCAATAAAGCAAATCTTGCTAACATGGTTGACTAGAGATCTTCATAACTACTTGATTAAGTAACTTTTCCATCCTCCATTACCTAGAATTTTTATTATAATATTATTATTTACTAATTTAATGTTAAAGAAAAAAAGAACCCAAATGAGATGTTTTACCAGGATCAGATCAACTTCTACGAGGAACTCCACTTGATGAGTCACTATAATGACTGTTTTCTCTCTTAAAGCAGTCATGACACATCTTGTAATTTTGTAGATGCAACAGTTAGTTTGATTCACCAAAATCAGAAGAAAAAATCACCAAAAATGATCAAAATAAAATCACAAAGCTAAATCCAAGCAAAGCTATAACTTAACATACTTTTTCTAATTCTATTCAAACCAAATTACAATACAATGAAAACTTTATTTTAGAAATTGAAGAGTGGAACTAGATTCAGTGCAAACAACATTTTGTGAATGCAGCAGGCAATTTAAATATGGCAGTAGCATTAAAAATGTGCAAGTGGATTCTCTTACCATTATTGTGGCAATGGCAATGATTATTACATAAATAACTGTTAGATATGCTTTTTTTCTCTCATTAGTGACAATGGTAGAGGATTGATACTCATGTTTCTCGTAGAAATAGAAAGCATTTAAAAAAATACAAAGCTTATCTTGAAACAGAAAGCATGGTGCATATAAATATCAAAGTAATGAAACAATACTAAGAATAATAAAAGTATAAAGTGTAATAAAGGTAACACTGGAAGTAAAAATGCATAGAGATTGAGTACACGTTCCTAATAAATAATAGTATAAATTTCACTGAACAACCTTTCTCTAAGAAGACACTCTTCAACCTTCAAAATAGAAGGCACACTACACCTTTGAATTCTGGTAAAGTTGGGAAATCTTTATTCTGAATGCTAAACCCTTGGTTTTGTTGCCAAGACCCTATTTTCGTAAAGAACCTAAAATATTTTGGTTATACCATTATTTATTGTTTAAGGCGCACAAATAAAAACACCATTTATCTTCTCTTACCATGAAGTAGTAATCACTATGCATGTCTCATACCATTGTGTGTGTTTTCCCTGAGCCAGTCTGCTCGTATGCAAAGATGCATACATTATAACCATCTAGAACGAATCTGATCAAGGGCTGAGTGTCAGCATAATTTTTTTCTGCACATGACATAAAAAAACATCATGAAAAGCATCAAATAAGAACTAACTTGACAAAAACCTATAAGAAACCTAATTTATAAGTAAGAAAACCATAAATTTATATGAACCAACAAAGATTTTACTAACTGAATATTAAACAGGAGAAAGAACTTTCCTGAAAGTATTTCAATTTCAGAAAGAGACATGGCTCAATTTATAAACAATACAAAGATAATGAGTCTCCTCAATCCAAACCTATCCCTCAAAGTACTTAACTAATATTGCCTAACTAACTTAATTTTAATTTTCTCCTAACTTCTAACCTAAACATTCCTCCTGCTATCTGAGGAATATAATTGTGGACATGATTCTAACATTGGTACCTTTCCAACACTTTACAACTAGTTAGATATAATGAAATGGAAATTATTTGTTGGGGTAACTAAATGAATTGAAGGGAAATGAAATTGCAATTGAAATGCAAACTTGTATAATTGAAACTGTTCAAGAATTGTGAACATGCGAAACAATTACGAAACAATGCAAATGCTAGAACCACGAAACCTGTTGCAGCCGATCATAGATGCACCACAAATTTGGGAAAACACAACACTTGAAACTGAATTCCTTCACAGAACCAAACATAAAAGAACAGTAAGTGAGAAATTAACGGTAAAGTGAAAAGAAAGAAAAATTGAAAACCTAAAAAACAAAAGAAAACCAATACCAATTGAAAAATACGATTGACAAAGAAAGAGTCGAAGAAGGAAATGAAGAGAGATTGGGAGCTGTAGTGAAGAGAAATGGGAAGAGCCTCTTGTTTGAAGATTTGAAGAATTTTGTGAGTCTGATAGATGAAGATTGGAAGAATAAATTAATGTACGAAAAAGGAAAAAATTGTAGTGTTTTTTGAACTTACGAAGAATGAGGCATTTAAGAAAAATGTGAAGACGTTATGAAAAATATGGAGGGAAATTTCCCTGGGGTTCATTAGAAAACCCCTAATACTTACCAGAGGTTAAAAAACCTCCGCCTACGTGTGTAATTTACTGGAGGTTTAATAGCCTCCGTTAATAAACCCTCTTTAAAATTAACTTTTTTTGTAGTGAATAAATTTCACTACAAAAAAAGTCAAAATTATCTACAGATAATTACATACGGATTAAAGTCCGTACATAAATTAAGCTTTACATATGGATTTTACATACACTTCTTTTTTGTATGTAAAATTTTGTTACATACAGATTTTTTTCATATGTAACAACAAACTAATTTTTTTTCTCTTTTTCGTATGAAAAATCCGTATGTAAGCGAGGACATCCCTTTCATACTATATTACATGCGGATTTTAAATTACAAAATTATTAAAAAGTATAAAATTTAAAACCTTCTTTCGTTTCCATTGGTTGTATTTCTTTCCCTCTTCACTTATTTGCTCCTTGTCGACACTGAAACTCAGTTTGCTCATCTTTTATGTTTATTAGCTTTGTAGATTGAAAATCCCAAAAACCCTAGCTTGGTTTGTTCTAAATCAAAGAGACCAATTCGAGTTCCAATCAGCCTCCGCACACTTGGTAAGAGAATTTATATTCTATTTACTTGTTCAATGTAGATGTAGATTCAGATGTGTTACTGAAAGGGTTTGTCCATTAGCTAGGATTCTTTCTTCTGCTAGCCATAATTTTTGTTCTCTTCTTTAACTTTAACCTAAGGAAAGTGGTGAGTTTTCCTTTCTCCGTGTTCTTTGACCTATAATGAAGCCTTGGGCTCTTTTTCTTTCTCTTTGCTCATATTGGAATGTCTTTATTTGTCTAATTTAAAGCATTTTGGGAGGTGAATATTTTTCACCATATTTTGGAATCATTTTTGCTTTCATTCGGTAGTTTGAGATTGTGGCTTTTGTGGCTTTTAATGGTTTGTTTCAAAATCTTACAGTTTCCAGTATTAGAAATAACATAACTTAAAGGGAAACTTTTCTGGAAGAGCCTCTTGGGAATTTTTGGTAATATTTTGTTCCTTTCTTTTTCAATTTTTTTTGAATGAAGAAAATTGAGGATGCACCAAACCGTCAAGTGACATTTTAAAAGCATCAAAATGAACTTCTAAAGAAAGCTTATGAGTTATCTGTTCTTTGTGATGCACAAGTATCTGTCATAGTTTTCTCCCATAAAAGAAGGCTCTAGTTATTCTGAACTTCCTCGTACGTTTTGCTTCATTTTGTTCTACTATACTAAAAAGTCCAATAATTTTATGACTATGTAAGAACTACTTATTGTACTTTTGGACTGATTTATTAGTTGAAAAATTTGCTTTTCTTGACTTCCAATTGTTTCAAACTTATCTATTTTAAAAGTTTGCCAAAGTATAAAATACACTTAAAATATGAAATTAAAGATAAGAGATAAATTACAATAATAATAAGGAAGTATATTGAATGGATTCCCTCTTAGAAAAGTGTGGGAAAGGGTACTGGTATGTGGTATTGGTGAGTTTAAAATGTCATTGCCCTGTATCATCAATAATTATTATACTATTGTACTATTATACTAATTACATGTGAATATATTTTTCTATTCAACTTTGAAGTTCCATTAATTTATTATTATTTCTTATGCACATCACATTTGCATTATAAGATTTCATTCCTCACTTGCTTTCTGTTATAGTGAACTGATAAGGAAGGAATATTCAATTATACAAAAGGTGAAATTATCTCACTTTGATAATGAATAATTTAGCAAAGATAAAATAATGATTATAAATTTATCTCGTAAAAATTCTTAAATATGAAAGATTTAAAATAATAAGTATTGAAAGGTTGTTTCCAATTAAATGTTCAATACTAGGTTTCTTAATTTTATAATTAAGTAAAATAAAATGTGTGGATATATATTTTTTAATTTGCATAGGAATGAAAAACATGTAAGTTTGAAACTAAAATGAGAATTATTGAAAATGAAAAGTGGGTAGAGAGAAGCATATGCAGGCACAGGCATTAGTTGTAGAAGGTCTGAATTTGAATGGGGCCATGCAAGGTGAGGATTCAATGTTGAATAATAGATAATTAGTAATTGAACATTACAGAGGAAAAGGTTTCTCATGTCTTATGTACTACATTGCAGTCTCATAATTGAGTCCTGTAGTGTAAGGTCAATCTCAGATGGGGTTCTTATAAAATGCTCTCTCATCCTTTCACACTTCACCAATAATTCTAACACTAACCTTCAAAGTTTAAGGAAAAAATGTCTCATTTTGTAACATGTTTTATATAGCTCATGTTTTACAACAATTATTGTATATATATTTTAATGCAAAACATAGTGAATTTCAGAGTGAATAATGTTAATTTGTGGCTTCTGCATAAAAACAATATGAAGGGTTTTGTTGGGGATAAGCTTAGTAAATGTATATCGTGGGTGTAGTATTCTGACACTGAGCCATTTTGGATTTGTGGAGTAGTGTCTGAAACAGTGTGGGGTATTTTAATTCCCAAACTCAGTGCTCTAATTGGTCACCTTTTGCTGCCTAATTCCAAAGCTCGTGAAGTCATCATAAAATTTTAATGCCATGCTAGGTCAACCCTGAATTAGTTGTCACATGCTCATTCTGTTCAAAATTTCATGACCTCACTCAATCTTAATCACTTTTCTTTGTGAGAATTGAATGCTTCTCCGCAACCAGAAAAACAGTTTTTTTTTTCAGATGTTGTTTAGGGTGATTTTTATAATCATATACACTTTTATACTATTTTCTAATCAACATTATATATATGCACAATATTTGATACTTACTATTTTATTGGGCCTTTTATTTCACGAATAAATATAAATGTCCTAGTGTTTATGTTTAGGCTACTAGAATTCTTGACTTACCTAGACGTCCAGCTGGTGTAAAGTTTGATCCTTTTGATCAAGATATTCTTGAGCATTTGGAAGCTAAAGTGTGTTCTGATTTTCACAAGTTTCATCCGTTAATTGATGAGTTCATTCCTAATCTTGAAGGAGAGAATAGAATCTGCTGCACCCATCCAAAGAAGTTACAAAGTAATACTTGTGATTATTCATTTCCATTTTTCTCTCACTCATTCAACATTATTAAGAATATTATTTTTGCATATAATTCCTTAAGATATATAGTCAGATATTTTTGTTTCCTTTAAACTTCATCAACTTCAAATTGAGAAAGCATGAACATTGCTGAATTCAAAGTTTTGTGCAGAACATGTGACCATTGACAACATCATGTTATCAAATTTTCAACAACTTCTATTTTATTGTGTAAAAAATGCGTGCAACCAAACTTTACGTTTACAACTGTTTTTGTTCCATGATTTAGCATAAGAAAGGTCTTCATAACTTTGATGTAATTTAACATCTTAATGTTTTGATGAACTCTACTGTAGGAGTTAGCAAAGATGGAACCAGAAATGTCTTCATAACCTCCAAAATGTATATGATCATATGAGAATTTGTAAGTTCCATGTTCTCAACACTAGTGCAGTAAGGGCTTTTGGCCCCAGTTATTTTTGATATTCTACCCCGGTTCCAGAACCGAGGCATATTGGGGTGAGGCAAAAAAGGGTGGTTTTTGGCCTTGGGTGTCAACCGAAGCCATAGGGGGTACTTTTCTGCCTCGGTTCCCTGGGACCCGAAGCCATAGGGGTACTTCGCTCACACCACCATTAGCACTGTTGCGCTCGTCCTCGCCACCGAGATCGTCGGCAAACGCTGTCGTGGCCAAACCTTCACCAGCACTGAACGAGCAACTCACCGCGACGCTCAGACCCATGCTACCATTGCATGGTCTAAATGCGACAACAACAAACCACCATGAACCAGTAGAGCCAAGAGATCTAGAGATCCAGCACCTCCACCTCCGTTTGAAGCATAACTTCAATCCATTGTTGCGGGCAACCCTACCACTGTGCCGCCATCACCACCGCAGACAAAGGAAGAGAGTGACCACCAAATCACGCCTTTGCCGTGAGCCGCGAGCATGCCTCCTTCGCCAATGACGAACCAAACACCACCGCACGAGAAAACGAAGACGAGAATACCTCCACTGCGCGCAAAGTTTTTGCTTAGGGACGAAGGTGAACAATGCGAAGTCGCGAATTTGGGAACCTAAATAGGGCATATGGCCTCGGTTCAATTAATAATCGAGACCTAAAGTCCCTTTATGGCCTCGGTCAATAAAGACCCGAAGCCAAATGTGGTGGCGCAGGTGACATTTTTGAAATTAAGGTTACTGGCTGACTTATAGGCCTCAGTTCTTTTTTAACCGAGGCCAAAAACCTCTTTATGGCCTCGGTTCATTTAATAATCGAGGCCTAAAGTCTCTTTATGGCCTCGGTCAATAAAGACCCGAAGCCAAATGTGGCGGCGCAGGTGACATTTTTGAAATTAGGGTTACTGGCTGACTTATAGGCCTCGGTTCTTTTTTAACCAAGGCCAAAAACCTCTTCATATTGCCTCGGTTCAGAAACACCCGAAGCCAAAAGTGCTGACGCTGATGACATTTTTGAAATTTTGGTTACTGAGCTGCCTTATAGGCTTCGGTTCTTTTGCAACCGAGGCCTAAAACCTCTTACTGCACCAGTTTTGCATTCACCCGAGGCAATATAGTTCAACGAAATTGCAAAAATGTCACCGCCTCCTTATAGGCTTCAGTTCCGCTATAACCTAGGCGTATAAGGCGAAGTAAAATGTCAAATCTGCACTAGTGTAAAGTGCACATTGCGTCTCTAACTCTTGGACTATTTTTACTGTCTAGTATAGTGTATTAAGTTAGGTTCCTAAAAGGAATTTTAATTGGAAGTAGTTTAGGACAAACCTAAAACAGAACCATGGTTGTTGTATATGTTCATTTAAATTCAAATTAATTTTTTTCTTGGGAAAGACTTTAGTTCCTTAACTTTATTCTTGAAGAGTATAAAAGTCAAATATGTGCTTGTTGATTTATGCTTTGATCTTAACCTTTCAAATATACAAATATGTTACTGTTTCTATGCAGTGATTTCCTTTAATACATGTTTTGCATGTAATGATGCTTGTTTTTGTTGTAGAATTTAAAAGTGGTGTTTCAATGCTTTATTAATTCATATAACTGAAAGTGACTAGTGTGGTCTATTGAGAGGCAAGAGAATTTGCTTTGCATACCTTTAAGAGGTCGAAGAACTTATAGCTTGCATTTGAAAGACATTATTTTTCATGACTTTGATTTGGTGATTGTGTTGGATCTTTTTGTCCTCTATATTTTAATTTTGTCTTATTATTATGGGTTTTAATCATATAGAGGGATTAAACAGTCAAACAAACACTAGGGACTTGCACAAAAGCTAAGAATTCAGGTTGGTTCATCCATTTCCTCAAGGTTGACTTTGAGTTAAATCTTAAATCATTAGGACACTACTCCAAGGCAATTGCACCTCTTATCTTTTCCTCCACCAGCACTGGATCAACTAGCACCAATAGTTTTTGCTCTTATAAAGGTACTTGAACTTAGCCAAAAGAGTAGTTTAAAAAACACAATTACGAATAGTTTTAATTCATTCTTTTGCACACTTTTTGAAGTGGATTAATTTGACGTTTAATTGCATTTTGTAATTGTTAGACTTTATTTCATGTAGAAATAACCTTTGATATGTAATTCATATGAAGAAAAAAGTAGTTGCGTGGACTACTTAGTTGATTGACAATTTAATTTGCATATAAATTGGTAACATAGACTACTTGTTTTGATTTAGGTTAGTTGGAATTACGTGGACTAATTTTGCAATTATTTGACTAACCTTTAAATCTATCATTACAGTAGATTTGGTGGGAGGTGGAACAATCATATACGAAAAAATCAAGTCATGTTCTCAGTCTAAATTCTTTTTGCCTTCAAATCACAACAATTCACCATAATTCATCTTCTCTTGCCACTACATATTAACTTCTCAAGAGTTTGATTTAATTTACAATGTTTAAGTATTATCTTGTTTATGTCAAATAATCTTTAGCATTAAAATTCATAATATGAGTATAATGACTCAAATTTATAAGTCTTATTTGACTTATATGAACTTTAAATAATGTGTAATTTAAGCTTTATGGTTTAAATACACAAAATATGGAATGGTTTCATACCAATCGGGATTGAATGTATGATAGATGCTATAGTGGTAGAACGGGTTTGAAAGAAAGTTTTGTTATTGGGGTTGAGAAGTTTCTCATCAAAGCTTTCAACAAGAGTCTTACATGAATGAAAGGCAAACTAGATGTCCATGCAATAAATGTCATTCTACGCATATTTTTCCAATTGAAACAGTTAAGCTTCACCTTTACAAAAATGGGTTTATGCCTAACTACTATGTTTGGATTGATCATGGAGAACAAGTCCCAAATGCTAATGACAATCGTGTGGGTGCTTCAAATAATGGTATAGATGTGGTCGAAGGTGAACATTTTATGGCAATGAATGACATGGTTTATGATGCTCTTAGGCAACATACAACATTGCAATCATCAGAGTTGAATAATGAGGAAGAGCCTCAAAATGAAGAAGCTCAACGATTTTATAATTTATTGTTAGAGGCTAATAAGCCATTGTTTGAAGGGGCATCTGAATCAAAATTATCAATATGTGTGAAATTATTAACTTGCAAGTCTAATTGGAATGTCTCTAATAAATGTTTGGATTTTATTACAAAAATGCTTTGAGATGTAACAACCATGAATGAGAATTTGCCAAAAAGTTATTATGATGCTAAGAAGTTAGTCAAAGTGGGGATTAGAAGCTAAGAGGATTGATTGTTGTGTGAAGGGTTGTATGCTTTTTTATGACAATGAATATGGGAAAAATGATGGAGATCTACTTCAATGCAAATATTATAACAAGCCGAGGTATCATGCCCCAAAAGCTGGAAAACATAGAAACAAACCAATCCCAATTAAGTCAATGTTCTATTTGCCTATAATTCCAAGGTTAAAGAGATTATTTGCATCCATGGAGACAACATATCAAATGACATGGCACTATGATAATAGAAAGGATTCAGATGTCTTACGTCATCCAAGTGATAGTCAAGCCTGGAAACATTTTGATCGAGTACATCCAAATTTTGCTGCTAAACCGCGTAATGTACGAATTGGTCTATGCTCTGATGGATTTAACCCATATATTCAAGCATCTGCCAAGCCTTATTCTTGTTGGCCAGTAATTGTGACACCATATAATCTTCCTCATGAAATGTGCATGTCTAGACCATATATGTTTTTGAGTTGTCTCATTATCCTGGACCACGTAATCCAAAAACAGGTATCGATGTTTATTTACAACCTTTGATTGATGATCTTAAGAAGTTATGGAGTTGTGTTGAAACATATGACATTTCAAGGAAGGAAAATTTTACGATGAGAGCAACTTTGATGTGGACTGTTAATGATTTTCCTGCATATTACATGTTATCTCGTTGGGGGACTTAAGGTAAATTAGCATACCCATATTGCATGGAGCATACAAAGGCCTTTAGATTACATAATGGAAGGAAAAATAGTTGGTTTGACTCACACCGTAGATTCTTGCCCCATGATCATGCATTTAGGAGGAATAAAATAGCTTTCAGAAAAGGACAAGTTGAATTGGGTGGGCCACCATCTTTCTTAACCTCTGAACAAGTTTGGCATGTAATTAGGGATGTGCCTAGAGTTATTGATAATCCTCCTCTATCAAAATTACCAAGATATGGGGAGTGTCATAATTGGATGAAAAGAATCATATTTTGGGATCTTCCATATTGGAAAGATAATCTGTTAAGACACAATCTTGATGTTATGCATATAGAGAAAAAGTTTTTGAGAGCATCATGAATATTGTGATGGATGTTAAAGGTAAGACAAAAGACAATGATAACGCAAGAAAAGACCTAGCATTGTATTGTAGGCGACTAAATTTAGAGTGAAAGTTGCATACTAATGGAAAGATGTTAAAAGCAAAAGCAAATTACACTTTAACTACCGAGGAAGCAAAATTAGTTTGTCATTGGATCAAAGAGCTTAGAATGCCTGACGGTTATTCTTCGAACTTGGCAAGATGTGCTGATGTAGATAAGGGGAGGATGTTTGGGATGAAAAGACATGATTGTCATGTGTTCATGGAGTGTTTACTTCCTATTACATTTAGTTCATTACCTGCTCATGCTTTGAATCCACTTATTGAAGTTAGTAATTTCTTTAGAGATTTTTGCTCTACAACATTAAGTGATTGTTACTTAGCAAAAATGGAAGAAAACATTCCAATAATTATTTGCAAGTTGGAGAGATTATTACCCCCTGCATTCTTTGATTCAATGGAACATCTCATTATTCATCTTGCACATGAAGCAAGACTTGGTGGACCAGTTCAATATAAGGTGGATGTATCCATTTGAAAGGTAAGATCAATATCATTGCATTTGCTTAATGTTTATTAATTTGTTCACAGAACAATACACTTATCCTCTCTAATTTGAAAGATTCATGGGTGATTCTAAACGATCAGTGAAAAATAAAGCTCGAGTTGAAGAATCAATTTGTGCGTCTTATTTACATCGAGAGACAACTTACTTTTGGTCTCACTATTTCAAGAACTTCATGTTGTCCCCACGCAATCATAGAAATGAAATACTTGTTGAAAGTGAAAGGTGCCCATCAATGTTATCCGTGTTCAACCAAACTGGTCGTTATTCAGGGAAGAAGTCAATTCATTGGTTAACCCATAAAGAGTGGAGCTTTGCCCATATTCATGTATTGATCAATTGCACTGAAGTTAAGCCATACCTTGAGTGAGTATTCAAAACATTTGATTTCATTTTAGTTATCAATTTACATCATTTAAAAAATTGATCTTCAATATACTTTTACAAATTTGTAGCTCATTCTTACTATCTCAACAAATACATGAATCAAATGAGTCAACTCATATACATGTACATTTCCCCAAGTGGTTCAAAGTTCAACTATGTATCTTTCAAATTCAGAAAATAAGTTTTGTATTACATGTGTAATAAAATTTCACAAGTAATGTTTGTTACATTGTAGGTTAATAAAGAGCCTAAGTGTACGAAACATACACTTACGAGAATTATCACATGGTCCTTTTACATGTGTTAATGAATGGCACGCATATTTTGTAAATGGCTATAAGTTTCACACTCATGCATGGAGCAAGAGGAAAAAAACCATAAATGTGTTTATGTGAAAGGACTTAAAGAAGGAGGTGAAGATGATTTTTATGGCATCATTCAACACATATATGAGCTAGAGTATGAATTTATTGCATTCTAATTTTTTTTCACAAAATTCTCTTATTAAGGTTTTATCCAGGTAGGCTAGCAACCAATGTCATCACAATGACCATTAGGCAACAATACACTAAGCCATGGCCTACATGGGGTTCACTATCTAGTGAAGAAAAAGAGAGATTCTTCCAACATTTTAAAGTAAGTTTTCTCATATTTAACACTCTAACATGCAATTTTTACATTGTTGATGTTTTTTGAAATTGTCTTTACATAGAGGACAGTCAACTAGAGACCTGAAGATGAGGATCACATAAAAAAAAAGACTTTCACTCAAAAGCCTCACACAGGCTATCTTAGATGCTTATGATAGCGCAAAAAAATTGAAAAAAGCCGAAGTGGATGTTTTATGAGATTTGGAATTCTCTACTAGTAGTTTGGAATTCTTCTCACTATCGTACAAAGTGTTTACAAGACCGACAAAATCGAGCATCTGAAATAGGTGGGAGTTTGCATACAGGTGGATCCATTACTGTACATGAGCATGAAATTCGCATGGTAAGTGTAACAAACAAAGTTTGTTTTTCTTTCTTTATAACCTATATTAATCATATTGTTTATAGGAGAAGGAATTGGGTCGTCCACCACATATTGATGAAGTTTTCAAGCAAACTCATGTACAAAAAAGTGATGGAGAATTTGTGGATGAACGATCTAGGAAAACACATATAAGTCTAGTATTTTCATTTTTTGTTGTTTCTTTTATTAGGTTATGAATTATATATATATGAATAAATTTGTTTTTTAAATAATAGGAGGAATTTAAAAGCAGATATGCTCAAGCTAGATCAGAAGCTGCATCTTGTGTTGGGCAATCTGAATCATCCCCATGGAACCTATAGAAGAAGAGAGAACAAGGACTGATAGTTGGGTTCTTACTGTAGGTGGAAAGAAAAAGGGTCTGATCTATGGGATTTGAGCGTTTACTCGTACCAAACATGTGGACAAACTCACATATCATGGAAGTTCAAGTCACTCTTAAGAAGAGATTGTCCAACTAAAACAAGAAGTTTTGAATTATAGGAAGGACAATGAGAGGTTAAGCCAATAGTTACAAAAACAACAATAACAACGACAATTTTAGTCTTTTGTTAGTGTTGTCCTCCCTTTCTTTCCACCAGATGCACAAACTACATTACAACAACAACACAAAGAGCAACAACACCAACCTGAACAAAGCCAACCTCAACAAGACCAGGAGCAACCACAACTAAACAATCAACAAGAATGACATGACTACTCTGAATATTAGGCCTTCAGATGTTTGTACTTTTTCATTATGTTAGCACTTTTAGGTTGTGTTTTGTTAGAGCTTGATTACCATTATATCTGTGAACACTTTTTGGAGACTATATTAGATTATGTTATGTTAGCACTTTTATTAGAACTATATTAGCACTTTTAGACCGAATTGTTGGCACTTATTTTGTTTATAACTTGGATTTAGATAATGTTATTATCTTTGATTTGGGTTTTATGTTGTTTATAATTAACTTGGAATTGGATTAAGTAAATAGTGTTTGTTGGTGTTGGTGAAATTTCATTGCAATTGACAAGAAAATGTAAAAAAAAAATGAAAATGAAAAAATATAGTTTTTAATTTAAAAAGTATATTATTACATACAGATTTACATATGGAATAAGCTGTATAAAATTGTCCCATTATTATCTACGGATCATTCCGTATGTAATACATTCCACATTACATACGAATTTTGTTCGTACATAATTTACATACGGATTATTCCATATGTAATATACACATATGCATCCTGGTCAATTACATACAGATTTTTCCGTATGTAAGTCAGATACTGAATATTCTGTATGTAATTCATCGAGAATTACATACGAAATAATCTGTATGTAAATTACATACAGATTTTAATACATACGAAAAAAAATTTATGTAAAATTACATACAAAATATTTTCTGTATGTAAATTTTTAGACGCCTAGTTTACATACGAATTTATTTTCATATGTAATCCATAGATAATATCTAATTACATACGGATTTTGTTCATTACATACAGATTTTGTCCATAGAAAAAATCAATTTTTTTTGTAGTGTTTAGGCTAGGCTTTTGTAAAAATCTTACACAGGAAAAAGAAAAAAGAAAGAAGAGAAAAGATAACAGATCCCATGAGATAAAAAATGGTTGTGTTATGAGAAGTATATGAAAATTGTTAGGGAAAATTATTTTGTAGAGAATACCAAGATATTGGGAAACATATTTCTTCTAACTAAACCTCATGACAACTTTTGAAAGACCTTTTGATTTTACCAAATATGTGCATTATATAAATTAGGTGATGAGTAAAAGTTGATGAAGTGATTTTATAACATGCTGATTATGAATGATCATTTATAAACACTTCTGTGTAGAGTGAAATACTATTTATTTTTTGTAATTTTATAACATGCTGATCATGAGTGATCATTCTTCTTGTTAGTATTGTTCAGAAGTTTTGTTTTTTACTATCTATTTTGTAACAAGTGCCGGCAATAAGAGTCTCCGAAATCTTAATTATTACACTATAATTGCATCTGATAGTGTAAGTACTCTGTTGATTGATCCATAATGTTTCTCAAGTTAAATCGATTTATAAAAACTACTTGAATTTCTTTACTTATGCTCCTTGTTTTGGGTCTTTTCCATGATTGGCTTTTAGTTAAAATTTTGGGTCTTTTCCATGATTGGCTTTTAGTTAAAATTGTTTCAAATTGAGATAGAAGAAATAATAAATATCTAATCTTCTTAATGGTTCTGGATTGGGTGACAACGTTCAATTGCTACATGAGGTTAGTATCAAACTGATTTTTACATTTGACGGTGCAAAGATAATGGCAATAACTATATGCGTTCCAATAATGTAAAGAATAATAATACATATGAATTTTTGGTTCATAAATTTGTGCTAATTGAACCCGTCAAATCAAATAATTGTTGTTATATCCATAAGTCAACAAAGTTTATGAACCAAAAGGGTGTTGAGAATATTACTGAATATCTTCTTTTATTTAAATTAGTTTTTAGGAAATATTTCAGTTTTAAATATATGTTTTAGTTTTAGGGAATTAGTTATTATTTTAAATTAGGATTGAGATATTCTAAATATTTTATATTTGATATTTGTTATATTTTGCTCTATATATAGGGTATATCAATAAAATACAAAAACATGTTCCTCCGTATAACATATCACATATATCTCTTATATCTCTCATATTATCAAAAGCCCTAAAAATCCCAATAACTATGCCATGTCCATTTCTATAACCATAAAACCATATATGTGAAAAAATATATAACCTATCAGTGGTATCAGAGCCGATGGTTCGTAGTGACTGACTGCATAACCATAACCAAAAAGGGGTCACCAAAGTGACTGACCGCATAACCACAACCAAAAAAGGGGTTACTCATACACCTGAAGGGAAATATATTCATATGAAAAAAGAAAAAAAAAACAAGGGACTCACCCTTGAGAGGAGAATGATACCACTGTTGGGTTTTTTATATATACTTTTTTTCATATATGGTTATGATTATAGTTATTGAGAGATTGTGGTTCTATATGGTTATATGACATTAGTCTTACACATATAAGACCTTAGACACCACTTTTACACCAAAACCTTAAGACAATGTTGTTATGGGTCTTTATTCTTATATAGTGTTTA
>Ga0214544_1005605_pt1 | contig 24101 bp, 14 predicted proteins | sample CNSS3metaG_FD_160074 | JGI IMG/M metagenome (GOLD analysis project Ga0214544, IMG submission 160074) | Root nodule microbial communities from cowpea collected in UCLA plant growth center, Los Angeles, California, USA - CNSS3 | ecosystem: Host-associated > Plants > Roots > Nodule | place: USA... | reverse complement strand
CAGTAATTAAAATAGTATAAATGTACATAATAAATTTTATAAAGACAAAAATACCCTTTTAAATGTGTAGACAATAACTTACTGTTACAAAACAAGTTTTTGGAATTTTTAAGGTCTCTACTAAAAAGAAAAAAAATCAATTAAGTCTTAAATTGACACTTTAATTATTCTTTTTTTGTAACAATTTTTAGATGTTTAACAGTATTTTTGTTGTTGGTTTTTCTGTTAATTTATACTTTCTTATGTTATTTTTTTTAAGTTTTAGATGTTTAACACTATTTTTTTGTTAATTTAAATTTTAACAACATTAAAATATAGTTATTTTATTATCTAATTAGTTTTTAAATTTTATTTGTGAACATTAAATAAAATATTAAATACACACGTACAATATTTATGGGCATTTTTGTCTTTTAAAGAAAATAAAGTTGCATTAATAGTTATTAGGTCAGGTTTTATTTAATATTGTGCTTATCTATGTATTTTTGTACAATCCAATGTATATTAATTATTCTTAACCAGTGCCTCTAAGGGCACTGGTTAGCAACACCCTTAAAATATTTATACATTAAAGTATTTATAAATGATCTTGAAAGAAAGTGACTTGTTGAAGGTAGAAACTCTTCTTATACCTTCTTCTCTCCTTTCATAAATCTAACCCAAGTCTTTTACGGTTTATAAAATATTTTTGATTTAGAATATATCTGCATGAAATATAAATTTTTACTAATACATATGATGGTGTCTTAGATGAAAAGTAAATTTTCTCGGCACCTTTTATAACCTTCATTTGCGGTTTGTTTATCTCAGATCTCATAGTTTCAATTGAGCACTATCTCATAATACACATCCATCGGTGAATGTCGTGTTTAAGGTTCATTATACGACCTTTAAGCATTAAAAGTCTCATTCATATACTCACTTATACAATTTACAAATAGGTGCAACTCATTATTGAACAAATTCAAAATTAACCAAACTAATTTAACAATTATAAATTTACTTTAATTTATCCCAATAAATTTTTAGTAAATAGCACCCTTTAATGAACTACCTAAAAAAGTTTGACTTGAAAGAGCTTAGTGCAAGTGTAAGAAGAAAAATTCGAGGTAAATATACCGTAATTCAAGGTTAAAATATGAGCTCAATAAAAAAAAACATAAATACAATATAAGTATTTTCAACCCTTGATTATCCTCCCAATTCAAATAATTATTTTAATATCTTAATTTTGAAAAAAATCAACCTTTCAAATTATTTAAGTTATAAAAACAATTAAAAAAATCACTTTAGTGTTTTAAATATATTTGTTTAGTAATTAAAACAAATTCTTCTAAATTTAAAGATTACAATATTTTATAATTTTAAAAAACATTTAATTACTCATCAAAATTAAAGTTATTAATAATGATGATTTATTTTATTGATATAATTAATATAATTTTAATATCAATTTTCATAAAAAATAATTAATCCATCTTAAAAAATTTAACAAAAAAGATTAAATTGTATAAATTCTTACAAAATCAAGATCAAATGTATCAATTTTTATAAATTAAGATTAAGTTGAAACTTAAAAAAAAGGTTAAAATACTAACTTAACATTTTTTGAAACGAAAATAAAAATCGAATAAATAATTAAAATATTTACTTCAAACTTTAAGAAAGCATTAACCTTTTTCAAATAATAATACTCGTCGGGTTATATACACTCTTTTCTTTCCATAACGAATCCACATGACATACCAAACTGAAACTCAGCTGTTATTAATTTTTCTTTCCTTTTTTTTACTTCCCCCGACAATAATTAACAATTTCCTTTCCCTCCCTTTTTCCTCTCTCCAAATAAGAACCCACTGTTAAAAACTTCGCAGCTTCCTTTTCCTCTTCACTCCCACCACTATTAAAAACTTACCGTCGCCGCCGCGGTCGCCACCACCACCACAATCATTACCACCATGCCTCTTGACCCCGCCACCGCTACAACCACTGCATCGCGGCCTGTGTCGCCTCTCCCTCAGTCGCACCACCACTACCCTCCGCAGCAACAAACCCTTCCAATTCGCGCCCCAGCGAATCCTCTCTTGGCCAAACCCCACGACCCTCACTTCGCCTACCCGTTCGCGCACAAAGGTGTCAGAGGCCTCGCCGCCGTCGACCACAGCGTCTCAGGTGGCGCGTTCGCGCCTCCGGCTATGGTGTACGGCGGCGTTGTTCGCGGTATGCACTTGGATTACCTCAGTCACGCCTTGCACTTGGCCAGGCCACCGCCTCACGTGCCTTTCGGCCACGTGGGCAACGCTGCTGCCACACCCACTGCATCTCCTCCCGTTAAAAAGGTTCCAAATCTGATGCCCCCTTTGCGTTTTTTTGAATTTTGTGAATGAGTGATATGTATTAGAGTGAATGAATGATGATTATGTTTTTTCCTTTTTGTTTTGAGCTTCTAGATTTTGTCCTAGTTTAATCAAAGTAACATTTCGATTCGATTTGGTTTGGAATTGAATTGAATTTGGTGGAAATAAAATTATGCTGGGTTTCAAATTGTTACTTTGTGTTTTTTTTCTGTTGCTATTCGTGTGGCTTTAGGCTGCGTCTCGGCCTGCGGTTTCTGATATTAATGGTGGTAAAGATTCGAGTACCAGGTAATTTTTTTTTCATTGACACGTGGTGTATATATTTTTGTGTTTTTTATTGATTATGGAGCTGGGATTGGTGATATCTCTCTGATTGGTTTCTCAGGGAAAAAATCAGAGAGGATACCTACATTGTTGTTAGAGATCGAAAAGTGAGTATCTTTTCTCTTATTTTACATCCTTTGCAATGTAAATGTCATACATATTTTGTTTATGATGAATTCATTGATTTGTTTTAGCTAATTAAATTCTGTTCGTTTGTGTTTAATTACATTCTAAGAAATATAGGTGCTTGTTAATCTTCTCACGAATATGCACAATGAACTTATCTTTTGCCTACTAACAGTATCTTTTACAGTTTCATTACATCTCTATCACATAATGTGCTTGCTAGTTCTAACCATATCTATATGACGCATATTCTGATTTTCTTGTTTTGTTTTCTTTATTAATTAAAGTCGTCTTTGTATCCATGAACCTTGTCTACCCTTGCATCCACCACAAGTATTTTAAGGTGTCCGACTTTGCTGCTGCTTCAATTGTATACGAGTGGAAGCCCATAGGTTTAAGTGGAGTAGCACTCAAAAGATTAATTTGATTGTCCATGTGGGAGCCTGTTGGCCATTTAGAATTTGGTTAGGGGCATGCTCAAAGTTGTAGTGCATGAACAACAAAACAAATGCCATATACAAGTTTTTCAACTTATTAAACCTTGATTGGTCTCAACCAATACAAACATTTTCAACTCTTGTATTGTAGCTTTTGCGTAAGAAACAAAATTGGTCATGTTATGATCTAGTTTTCTAAGATGGTAATTGCAGAACTGAGTCAAACAAATACTGAATATAATAAGTAGACAAATTGCAAGCCTTTTTCCAATAGGTAAAACATGTTAAAAGTTTGAAGTGAACCAAAAATACATAATTTTCTTTTATAAGCCAATGAAACACATAAGTGGTATTCAAATTTTCCCACTAACTTCAATTGTATTCATAATTTTCCCACTAACTTCAATTATCTCTGGGGAATAGCTTTGACCACCTAGTCTCGTCGCTAGATCCACAACTTTCGACACTTCTTCCTCCGAGAATAAAGACAGGGGTCAGTGTTGTTTGTGATTAAGAAGGGTCTAGTTTTTCGGTATTCTTTGTTCACGTGCATGGTGAGGGGGTTGCAGAATGTGTGTGGGAGGAAAAGAAGCTCACCCACGTTACATTGCGACATATGGAGAATGAACTCTAGTGGCTTTGCATGGAGATTAGATATTAAAACTACACTTAGTTTAAAAATATTAGTTTGGTCCTCCCAAAATTATTGGTCAAGATCTGCTAGTGACTAAAAATATAGTCAAATTGATTGTAATATATATATATATATATATATATATATATATATATATATATATATATATAGTGGTTGCAAACCTCACATTTTAAACCAATTTTGTGAGGTTAAATTAGACATGAAGTCTATTTTCTAAGATAGTATCAAAGCCTATCATAGTAAAGTTTGTGGGACCAATCGTGCCATATGCTATTGAGTTGCTATTGAACCACTCAAAGTAGGGTTTGGGTTGAAGATCCTGCATCAACTAGAGATATGACCAAATTATAATGTATAAGTGGTTGCAAATCTTATCTTTTAAGCTAATTTTGTGAGAATAAGTTAGGCTTAAAATCCACTTTTTAAGATTATTATTCAACTTCTCCAAGTAGACATAGGTTGGGTAAATTTTAGTGGACCATAAAAAAAGCTTAGTTTTGACTCTAAGCAAAAAAAATAATTACTCAGGATGGGAATGGGGCTTTTGATCATTAGAGTGGAAGAGGGAGCAAATAGATTGGCATAGTGAAATGACAAAAGTTGGGTAGGTGTCATGATATATACTTATTGGCATGAGAGTTTTTTAACATGTCTAGGTTTTGTATTAGCCAAACAAGTCAAAGATGAACAAAATGGTATTGATGGTGAGTTGAATGGATCTTAGGAGGGTGATGAATGAACTATACTTGAAAAGGGAAATCATGTGTGTAGACATGTGGTTGTGATTTTGGTGATGATGCTCAAGGATGCTATATGAGACATTCTAAGACTCACTGTCATTTTGACTAGGGTAACCTGGACATAGGTTGGAAGGATGGCCACAGGAAGAACATCAATTTAGGGTTTCACTCTAGATTGTGCAAGCTTGGTGCGAACTTGAAAATGGGAGAGAAGATATTCAAATCGTTTGAGGAAATCCTTAGATGATGGAATATATATACAATATTTACATGTTTAGTATAGGAAGGTAGGAGTTAGGGAAACTACTGAAAAAAATAGTTCCCTTTGCATTAATACATAGTGATGTGTGGGGACCCTCTAGTATTCCTAACCTATCTTGGGCTTGTTGGTTTGTCGTATTCATTGATGATTGCACTTGAGTGTCATCAGTATTTCTATTGACACAAAAAAGTTAAGGGAGCCAAGTTTTTAAAAACTTCATACAAATGTTTAAAAATCAATGAGACAACCATTAAAAGAGTTAGTTCAGATAAACCCAAAGATTTTTTTCAACCAAACATTGCTCTTCAATGAATAAGGGATGTAATTCATGAATCTTGTGTGAACACCTCACAACAAAATGGGGTGGCAAAACAGAAATTTAGGAATCTCATAAATGTAACTTGAGCCCCTCTTCTCCATAAAAATATACAAAAGTTGTATTGGGGAGAAGTTGTCCTTACTACTACCTATTTGGTCAATTATTTACCCTAAAAAATGCTAAATAATTCTCCAAATTTTTCTTGGACTTTAGGACAGCAAATCATCTTGTACCTCTAGTCTTTGGCTGTATATCCTTTGTTCATGTTCATTCTAATCATAAGGGGGAAATTGTTCCTCGGGCTATTAAGTGCATCTCTATTAGTTACTCATCTACCCAAAAGGGATACAAATGTTGCCACCCTCAAACAAAATGATTCCTCGTGTCTCACGATGTCACCTTTAATGAAAATACACACTATTTTCAACCTTATCTTTAGGAGGGTAAAACCCATGCATTGAAGATAAGGATAATTCATTCATAACAAAAAACCTCACTCCCAAAATTAAGTCCCATTAATACTCCACTATCAATTGAGTCTGTTAGTTCACAACCTCTTAATACAAAGGTCTATTAAAGAAGAAACAAGGAAAAAGGAAAATAAAGTTATTTGTTTTAATTAAAACAACTGTACAATCTATTAGTAGTTACAGTTGTGGGTTGAAGGGAGGTTATGTATAAATAGGCGTTTTTGGATCCAGGGAAAGGGGGACAAAAATTGTTTTGTTGTGGGAGGTTGTTGGACCTTCGAAGTGCCAATGAATGTATTGTGAACATTTGGTGGAATTGAAAGAAATATACAAAAGTCTCATTTTTTCCATTTGAGTATTCCTTTTATAAGAGTTTCTTATCCAATTTCTATAAACTGGTATTAGGGCTCGATTCAGGCTTTGTGGGTTATTAGGTATGATGACCACAAGAATGATGGAATCAAAATTGAAGGCTTTGGAGAAAACCTTAGCCACAGGATTTCCGCTACCGAAAGGTTTTGAAGAAAGATTGCATGCAAGATTATCTCAAAGGGATGCAGATTTAGAAGCTCGATTCTTACAACAAGTTTCTCGCATAGCTCGGTTGGAGAGGCTTGTGGAAAGATTTGTGCAAGAGGGAGGTGTGAAGAATGCAAGTGCAACAAATTATTGGAATCAGAGAGCCTTTGATGAAGGTACCTAAGAAGACTATGTGGGGGCAACGTGTTTCGGAAACAATAATGGTGATAAATGGAGGCAATTGGATATTCCTGTTTATGAAGGAGAGGATGCTACGGGTTGGATAGGAAAAGTTGAATGCTATTTTCTGCTAAGAGGGGTACAAGAACAGGAAAAAATGGAAGCTGCTATGGTGGCAATGGAAGGTATGCACTATCTTGGTTTCAGTGGTGGGAAATTTGCAACCCAAACCAGTCTTGGGTTGGTTTCAAGAACGCACTTATCCAGAGGTTTCAACCAGTCTTGATGGCAGATCCTTTTGAGTTGTTGCTGGCTCTCAAGCAACAAAAATCCGTGAGTGAATTCATCACTCAATTTGAAAGGTTTGCTGGAGTTATTAAAGGGTTGGATGAACAACATTTGATGAAGATATTTTCGAATGGGTTGCAGGAGGAGATTAGAGCAGAATTGAAATTGTATAAAACAATAAATCTTTCAAAAATAATGAATCAAGTCCACACTATTGAAGGGAAAAATATAGCAATAACAAACGTCGTACAGGATTATAGAGACATAGGAGGGGGAGGAGTTTTCTTATTCAAAGAGGAACAAAGGAATTGACTACACCTTCAAGATCAATGGCAACAACTAATGCAGCACCACCCCAATCATTGTTGGAAGCAAATACTTTTTCTCAATCCGTTACCAGCAAGGAAAATAACAAGGAAAAAGCTAATAGTAATGGCCACAACAGAGACAACTTTAGAAGGTTGACACAATCACACCTTCAAGAAAAGATCAGAAAAGGAGAATGTTTTCACTACAAAGAAAAGTGTGAATTATGTTTGCAAGAACAAACAAGTCTACATCATGATCTTAATAGAAGGGCATGAGGAAGAGGAAGAGCACAAAAATGGATGAAGTTTCTGTAATTGCTGAACCTTTTCCAATCCCACCTTGAGGAGAAGGTGAATCTTGATGGGTCGCGTATTGTTAGGACACAATCTCTTATTACAAAGGTCTATTCAAGAAGAAATAAGGAAAAAGGAAAATACAGCTGTTTGTTTTAATTAAAACAACTGCAAAATCTGTTAGTTGTTATAATTTTGGGTTGAAGGAAGGTTATGTATAAATAGGTGTTTTCGGGTCTGGGGAAAGGGGGACAAATATAGTTTTGTTGTGGGAGGTTGCTGGACTATCAAAGTGCCAACAGATGTATTGTGAACATTTGATGCAACCGAAAGAAATATACGCAAGTCTCATTTTTTCCATTTGAGAATTCCTTTTATAGAGTTTCTTATCTAGTTTCTATAAGTATAATACTTTACCATCTACTGAGTCGAGTCTTCTTCCTTCTTCTATTCATTCTCCTTTTGTGTCAAGCCCAGAGATAACTTGAGAACAGACTTAGAGTGCTATCCATTCACTACAAGTATACTCACAAAGGAGAAGGTATTCAATCACCCCAAGTCCATGAATCTGACCCTATACTGAAATACCTGACATTGATGAGGAGCATTGAAGTTTAGGATCTTCCAATTGCGGTAAGAAAAAGGTGTTAGAGCATGTACTAAAAAGCTAAGGCGCCCATTTTTGCCCTGTGTCTTATGGCAAACTATCCAATGATCACAAATTTTCTTGGTCATCTAAATGCCGTGACTATTCAAAAATCTGTGGATGAGGCATTGAATAGTAAGGATTGGAAAAATGCTATGAAGGTTGAAATGGTTGTTCTAGAAACGAGCAAAACTTGGGAGTTGGTGGATGTATTTAAAGAAAAAAATCTTGTTGGATGTAGCTAATTCAATGTTAACTATGGATGGTGTTTGCTGCAATTTGATGTCACAAATGCCTTTTTCCATGACAATTTTGAGGAAGAAATTCACAGGGAGGTCCTACTTGGGTCTAAAGCCAAGGAGTGAAAGGTGTGTAAACTAAAGAAGGCACTCAATCTGCTAGAGCATGGTTTGACAGGTTTGCTACTGTAATGAAGATCATGGTGTACAAGCAAAGCCAAGGTTACCATACACTATTTATTTAGCATTCAACTTCAGGGGGAGTGTTACTGCACTAGTTGTCTACGTAGATGATATAATTGTAATAGGAAATAATTAGGCAAGAATGGAAGCCTTAAACAAATGTTTGACAACAAAATTTGAAATTAAGGAGTTTGATAAATTAAAATATTTCTTGGGAATTGAAATGACTCATTGACATCATGGTATCTCTTTTCCCAACAAAAATATGTGTTGGATTTATTGGCTGAAACTGGTAAATTAGGATGTAGACTCAATTAAGGAGGAGTGTTAGAAAGTTAACTCAAAGTTAGTTTTCTGTTTTTTCCTGTTACTATACTATGTGTTCTGTTCTTCCAGTACTGCTATACATATTCATATAGCAAGTACATTTGAATGTTAATAAAACTGAGGCATTCTCTCTGTAGATGTTTTTTCTCTTATATTACCAGTTTCTACAGACTATGGTGGTTACAATGCATAAAAATGTAGTATTGGTTATGGCAACGATTTAGTACCTTGAGTTAACTAATATCTTGGCTTTATTCCTGCAACTTTTTTAAGATGTGATAATAATCTTATATTTCATTTTTTTAGGTAAGAGTAACGGAGGATGCTTCTCTATATGCACTTTGTAGATCATGGTTGCGAAATGGTGTAAATGAAGAAAGCCAGGTTTGAGTAATAAATTTATTTGTACTTCGTCTTTTTACAATTTGTAATCTGCTTCTGATTCAAGCTTGTGATGATGAATGGAAATTATTCTCTTTTAATTCTGTTTTGATGTTAAAGAAATGATGCTAATTGATTGTATGTGTACTTTGGTAATTTACATATTCCACATCAAATATTGCCGGACTTTTACTTTGAGTAAACTTCCACTTTATATAAGTTTAACTTGGGGATGAATATTTTTGGTTGTAACTTATTGCATGTATAGCAAATGTTTACTTTGCAACTAAATATATGTGATTCTCGCTAAAGTTATATGTTTTGTTTGTTGAATTTGAATGAAATATATTGATTTTAAAAAGCTGTACAAAATAATTAATTGATCTTAATTCTTTGAAGATGCATGTATCTTCTATCATTTAGCATCTTTGGAATGATAAATGGTTGAATCTTTTTTAAGTAGAAGTTTGTAGTTTCTTTTGACTTTTTAATGCTTTTCCTGTGGGTTGTGCATTGTTGAATATCAAAGAGGAAGAGGGAGCGAGAATGGAACTGAATTTAACTAATGTAATTGAATTATTACACCCATCTTTAAAAATAGAGAGTCTACTATATATAGATCAACTATCAAACAAAGGTTCAATGACTATCTGAATTCAAAGATTGGGGAGGGCCCAAGGCTCAATGGAGAAAGTAGACAGATACAGTATAGGAAAAAATATCTAACTTGAATACCTCCCACAAGCTCTGGAGCAGCTCACACTGATCTTGGTCCCTAACCCAAGAAACCTTATTGGGGAGAGGATATTATTGACAATGTAAGCACACTAATGCTCTGTAGGGATATGTAGTAGTTGAATTTGTTTGCTAAGTGTATTTTCTTGAACAAAGAAAGGTTCCACGTGTTTGGTGTGAGTTGAAAGCAGGATTATGAGCAAGAGCCACAGTGTTGAGATTGTTGCAGTAGATGCTAGGAACTGAATATTGAACAAGTTTTGAGAGAAGGATTTGGATCCAAATGTTTTCAGTGGTAACAAGAACAATAGTTTGCTTTTTGGATCACCATCCCAAAAAGGTTCAAGACTTCAGGTTGAATGCTTGTCATTAAAGGGAGAGAAAAAACAAGATATATTATACTACAGTTAGAAGTAGTTAGTTAACAACCCACTAACAATTTAAATAAAAGGCAACTTTACTTGAATTATCTACAACACTCCCCTTAACTCAAAATAGCAATAGTTTGCACTTCTATTATCTCTAATCAATTTGAATCGGTATGGCTCTAGAGGGTTTGTTAGCCACTTGTTCATTGGTGTTGGAATATTTTAACTCTTGCTTCCTTTACTTGATCTTTGGGAAGGGAAATCTTGTCTTAATATGCTTGCTCTTTCCATGAACATGATATTTAGCCAAGCTTATCTAGGATTTGTTGTCTACCAACATCTTCATAGGCTCTTATATTTTAATCTTTATTTGAGGCTTGACAGGCTCCATTGAGGCTGAAATGTATTTAGCCTCACATGAAGACAATGGCACCAATGACTCCTTACAATACCCTTAAATAAGTGCTCCACCCATTAGAAATACAAACCTTGCATCTTTTTTTCACTTTTATCTTCACACCAATTTGAGTCACAATAGTAGTCAAATACTTCGTTCAAGTTCTGAAAGCAACCCATATCACAAAAAACACCCTTCACATATCACAATATCCTCTTAGACGCAAATAGATAAGAAAGCCTTGGATGATCCATAAATATACTAATAAGCCCCACTCTAAGCCATGTTAGGTTTGCTGTTGCACAAAATTCACAAAACAATCTGTTTGTATAGGTTGCATTTGTTACTTTCTAGTGTAATTGAGATATCAGATAACGAAAAATATTGGGAACCTCAAAATTTCTTTATAAATTTATGATGAAAACCATAACGGGTTATGGCAAAAGTATGACTGAAAAAATAAATACAACATATACATTTAAATAATTTAAAAAAATACAAAATATAACTGTAATACAAACATAATGAATGAGACAACCATAACTAATAATAATAATAATAATATGTTTAGAAATTCAAATAACAATAATAACATATCAAAACACCACAAATTTCAAGTTCAAAACTTAAAATAAGAACAAAACCTAAGATAAAACGTCTTAGATTTCTAATCATGTGACCCTTTTTCAATCCTAACATAATTGTCTTCAATATTATCTAATAGGGCATATCCTCCTCATCTTCCCCTTCAAAGAAAATCTTTTCAAAGTTAAGTAATTTTTCAAAGTCAGAGCCAAAGCTATCATCCAATTCATCCTTAATCCCATTTGAATATTCTCATTGCCCTTCTTGTTGGTGTTGAAGTTGTACCTGGACCTTTCTTATAATCACAATACCCCCACTTGATGGTTGCTTTATTTTATTGGTTGCTTGTCTCCTTGTATAAATTGTTGGTTTTCCAATATTTAAATCGAAGCTTCATAAACAGTTGTCCAATTAAGAGTGAAATTATCATAAAAAACCAACTCATTTCCCCATTCATTATCATTATCATTATCATCATTCACTTGTCCGACTAACTAGTCATTACACTCATCAATGTCGTTCAGTACAATAGGGTCTATTTCATCCTTAATATTGTATCTTTGAGCAAGTTGTTGGTTATATTTTATGTAAACCAAATCATGCAACCTTTTGCGGTCCAACCCATTCCCTTTTTTTTTGAATGAATTTGCATTATGACCAAGTAAAACGTGAATTAATTTGTTTCTATATTTTGCAAAAAAGATAATATTGACATGAGTCATGTCATGAACAATAATACTTTCTAGTCATGTCCAAATACACACTAATTGCGCTCACATCTTGATGAATTACATGTCAAACTCAAAATTTTGATTGCTTGCTTTTGTAAGTTTGGAGTTGCATGCCCATAATTCTTTCACCATTGATCTATTAAACCATATTCCATTTTTGGGTTGGAATAATAGAACCTTGGGTTCAAAAAGTGACCAGTCACATGCAAGGGGTAATGAACTTGGCATGTCTATCTATTATCAATGATTGTAAATACACCCTTATATGTTCTTTCATTGTTATTAAATGACTTTACTATTGTTTCCTTGACTTTCTCCATTACTTCATATATATAGCCACAATTGCTTTTCTTTCCCTATCCACCAGACGAAGTACATGAATAAGAGGAGACATTACTTTGAGAGTAAATATGACATGATTCCAAAGTGAAGTCATAAGAACAATTTTTGTAGCTTCCCTCCCCTTAGCTTCCTTAGACAACTTGTTCTTGCTCCATTCATCTGAAGTGAACTTCTTATCAAATTTCCCTTCTCTTAATACAACATTTATAATGATATATAAGAGGTAGCAAACCTTGTAATAGTGTCTTAATAATTGAACCAATAGGAATAAAATCCGAAACTCCTAAAATATCTTGACAGAATAAAATCTTAAATTTCCAAAAATATCTCAACAAGTAAATGTACAATATTTACACCATGTTACACCATATTTCAACATTAGTGCCTGCTATTTGTTCACAACTCATGAAAATCTTTCAAAAACTATTTCTAGTTTAGTAGACAATCCCCCTAGGCCTTATGTCTTACAAAAAAATTTTCAATTCAATTTAATGCTTTATCCAACACTTGTTCTTTTTAGTTGGTTGAGCTAACCTCTTTGGGCTAGTTCTTTGCAGAACAAGAGGAAAGATCCAACAAATGGATGACGTAGGTGAAGCTATCAACATACTACCTCTCTTTAAGGGTGAAAAGTTTGATTGCTGAAAGTAACCTATGATCACATTCTGAGTCATGCCACATAAATATGAGGGATGTGGTGGGGAGTGGTAACTACATTATAGTAGATGATGGTGGTGAGTCGATCCCCTTAGAATACTGTGGGCTGATGTGCAAAAGCACATATATCTGCCAAACTTTGAAGCATAAAATGCCTTGATGTACTCACTTTTTGAAGAAGAATACCGAAAGATCCACACCTTCAAAAGAGCCAAATAAATGTGGTATAATCTTGCTGGTTAATATGAGATATTCAATATGGGGAAATTAAGGGCATGCAAAGCATGTTCACGAAATTCCAAACCATCTTAAACGAGCTTTGTTATTTTGGAAGACATTATGATGACTACGACCACATTGACAATATTTTAGGAAGTTTATTTAGGCATTGAAGACCACATGCAATAGTGTTGACATCAATGAGCTCATGGGCATCCCCAAAGTGGGCGACGTACAACTTTAGCAAGATAGGTTGCTCATAAAGGAGAAGTCGCTTGCATAGGCCCAGACTAACTTTGAGTAGGTGGTTGCTTTTAGCGGGAATGCAAAGCATAGAAGACCTAGTAGTAGTCACATTATGGACAAAAGGAGATTCTAAAATTTGATCTCGATCATGAGAGTGCTTTGCAGGTAAGCCATACAAAGGTATAACATGAAAATGGTATGACGATTCTCTAATTCCTTGGCAAGGGTGATCAAAAGTTCATTAAAATCATATGAAGCAAGCCACTTATATGACCTAGGTAGGCCAACATGGTTCCATTAAGTGTCTGTGTTGCCATTGCATCCATGAGATGTTGACATACTCTAGAGATTTTGTATTCATTAGTGTAAATCAACTTGGCCTATATCCAAACTTGTGGGCATGTGTTGTGGGAGCATCAATTTGTTTGACAGAGAATGAATACATGAAGATAATTATCATTTTTACTCCATTTAGGTTGGTAAATTTCACCTGTAATTTCTTTAGTAGTGATATGGTCTGATGCAATGTTTGATGTTTATTTTGGGATTAGAATAAACTTAAATGAATTAACCGTTGAAGTCTTAGTAGTAGCTAATGAGTTAATCGTTATGGGTAGTTAATGAGTTAGCCATTGTGGGTAGTTAATGTACTAGCCGTTGTAGGTAATTAGTGTACTAGCCATTTATAGCCATTGTGAGTACAACAGACAAAAAAATGAGTCTATAAATGTATTGAGAATTATATGAATGAACAACAAGAGGTGAATCAAGTTTTTTCACAAGGTTAAAACGTTGTTGTCTACAAAGTGGTATCAAGAGCCAGTTAGCTTGAGTGTTTGAGCGATAAAAAGGTAGCTAGAGAAAGCTTGAGTGTTTGAAAAGAGAGAGTGAAATGGCTAGTCTTACAAAGAGTGTATCCCTGCTCAAGTTGACAAAGGCAGTCAACTATGACAATTCGAGTTTCAAGATGAAGGCTCTTCTTGGCTCCCAAGAAAATTGGGAGGTGGATGAAGATGGTTTCGATGAACCAGCTAACACCACAAATTGGTCAAATGCTCAGTCGAAAATGTTGAAAGAAGCGCGTGTTAAGGAAAAGACAGCTTTGTACATCATGTACCAAGCTATGGACAAGTCTGGTTTTGAGAAGATTGCAAGTGCTAAATCTTCAAAAGAATCGTGAGATATTTTGGAGAAGGCGTATAAGGGGGATGACTGAGTGAAGCAAGTGCGATTTCAAACACTCAAGGGTGAGTTAGGGAGCATGAGAATGAAGGAGAATGAAGGAGTAGTCGAGTACATAACTCGGGTTGAAACTGTGGCGAACCAACTTGCTAGAAATGGAGAGATGTTGTCTGCTAGCCGAGTTGTAGAAAAGATTCTATGGTCCTTGACCGATGATTTTGAGAATGTGGTGTGCGCGATTGAGGAATCCAAGGACTTGTCAACGCTAACGGTTGAAGAGCTTGCCAAGTCCTTGAGGCACACAAGCAGCGAAATAAGAAGGAAGAACCACCTGATCAACTACTCCAAATGAAGGGAGAGGCTCAGAATACTCAAGGCAAAGGACGTTACCGAGGAGGTATAAGAAGTAATCCTGGTGGTAGAAGCTGAGGACAAGAAGAAGAGAAAAAACAGTTCGGTCAATAAAGTTGACATGGAAGAGGATGAGGTTCATGGAGAGGAGGTTGGTCGAGAACCTCAAATGTTGAGTGCTTCAAGTGTGGCAGATTTTTAAGGAGCAGATTTTTTAATCCTAATAAAATATTTTTTTAATCTTTAAAGAGCAGAATTTTTAATCTGATAAAATATTTTCTTAATTTTTAAGGGTCAGATTTTTTAATCTTAATAAAATATGTTCTAGATTTTTAAGGAGCAGATTTTTTAATCCTAATAAAATATTTTTTTAATCTTTAAAGAACAGATTTTTTAATCTGATAAAATATTTTCTTAATTTGTAAGGATCAGATTTTTTAATCTTAATAAAATATTTTCTAGATTTTTAAGGAGCAGATTTTTTAATCCTAATAAAATATCTTTTTAATCTTTAAAGAGCAGATTAAAAATATTTTCTCAATTTTTAAGGAGCAGATTTTTTAATCTAATCTGATAAAATATTTTCTTAATTTTTAAGGAGCAGATTTTTTAATCCTAATAAAATATTTTTTTTAATATTTAAAGAGCAGATTTTTTAATCTGATCAAATATTTTCTTGATTTTTAAAAAGCAGATTTTTTAATTTTAATAAAATATTTTCTAGATTTTTAAGGAGCAGATTTTTTAATCCTAATAAAATATTTTTTAATATTTAAAGAGTAGATTTTTTAATCTGATAAAATATTTTCTTGATTTTTAAAATGCAGATTTTTTAATTTTAATAAAATATTTTCTAAATCTTTTTGAAGAGTAGATTTTTTAATTTAATAAGAGAAAGGAAATAAAGGAGTTATTATCCCACTGATTGATTTTCTTGAGGTTAGATGTGTGATAGAGAGGGAGATAGTAACTTTTTAAATAAAAGTTACTTTTACCTGCAGCTATATTTTACTGTGCAGGTTACTTTGCAGTTTTACTTTTGAGTGGGCTTTTAAAATTGGGCTTGTTAGGTTAGAAATTTAGGGTTAAAAAGTGTTGTTGCCCAGCTTACTGTTGCTGCTGCCGCTCGAAGCTTACTGTTGCTGCTGCTGCCGCTCGAAGCTTACTGTTGCTGCTGCCGCTCGAAGCTTACTGTTTCTGCTGCCACTCTAAGCTTACTGTTGCTGCGGCCGCTGTGATGCAGAGTTCGTGCCGTTGCCGCTATGATGCGAAGCTCGTGCCGTTGCCGCTATGAGTTGTAAAGCTGGTGGTGCTGCTGCGATTAGCACCGTCGCGATCGGAAGGGACCGCATCGCTGTAATCGCTGCTCCCAGGCGAGTTGCGATTTACAACGGCGATCCAACACGATCCTTGAAGATTGCATATTTTAAGTGGAGCAAGATCGGAGAGGATGCAGAAGATCGTAGACTCGTACGATCTTACGTTTTGGGTCGCAATTTTGACAACCATGGCTCAGAAGAGCATGTGAAATGGTCGAGTAGCTCAGAATTTGAAGAAGAGCTTGTAATCCAAAGGTTAGAGATTGCAAAAAGTGATTTGCAACAAATAGTTGAAAAGGAGGTTAGAGGTAATGCAATTTTACAAACAAGCTTAGAGAGAAGGAAGCAGGCTTTGCAGAAGCGACGCTTAGAACTTGAAAAAGATGTTTCAAAATTGCAAGAACAGTTGCAAGCAGTGATGGATATGAGAGCTGCAATAGAGGTGCAAGATAAGGAGTGGTGACTTGCAATGGATAAGCAGATAGATACAGTTGAGCGCAACAATACATGGAGATTTTATGGTTCCTTAAAAGGTGGTCAGCCTATTGACAAGAATCTGATTAAGAACAAGTTGGCTACTAAGATAGCAAGAAACCCGGTGAGTAACAAGTTGGCCAAAGAGAAGAACAAGTCTACCACCGAAAATGAAGAAATTGGTAGAGGAGAGAACATGTTGGCCACAATGAAAGCGAAGTACAAGTCGGCCACAAACAACGTGAAAACGAAGTCAACCATGATTAAAGTGAAGAACTCGACTATTCATGAAAGGAGCAAGCACAAGCTGAGAGGAGTTATTGCACGTGAGAAGCCAGGATGAAGAATAGAGAAATCAAAATGAAGGATAAGAGAAACATTTAAGTTTATGGGGAGTCTTGTTGGGTTCGGAATAAACTTAAATGAATTAACCATTGAAGTCTTAGTAGTAGTAATTAATGAGTTAGCCGTTGTGGGTAGTTAATGTACTAACCATTGTGGGTAATTAGTGTACTAGCCGTTTATAGCCGTTGTGAGTACAACGGACAGAGAAAAATGAGTCTATAAATGTATTGGGAATTATATGAATGAACAACAAGAGGTGAATCAAGTTTTTTCACAAGGTTAAAGAGTTGTTGTCTACTATACGGTTTAAGGCCCAAGGAGCATAGTTGCTACCATCAAACTTGTAGATAGCGGGTAGTCATAATTGGTGAAAATAGACACGTTAGGTTTCTATGTTAAATAGTGAGAAAAATAGTAAAACATAGAATAACTAGTCAAACACAAAATAGCCAGCTAAACAGGGTTGGAACGGAAGGACTACAGATTCAAAACCAACACAATAGGGTCAGTTTGATCTGACAATGATCTACAAGAAAACTCACCAAACACACTGTCATGGATGGTGGGAGTGAAAAGTCAGAACCAAAGTTCAGATGTCTAGCCTAAAATGGAGTAGTGATTATTGGGGTTGGTCATCCACAACAAGGTGATGTTTGTATTGGTGGTTGTTGACTGGAAAAAGCTCACTAGGAAGTTGTTGCGGTGAACGACATTAACAATGGTGAACAATTACACTGGTGGTGGTGAACAATGAAATAAGAAAAGGAGAAAACAAAAAATCATGGTTGATTATTTGGATTTGTTTTAACTTATGGGCCATGGATCTGGAGGGAAAGTGCAAATTAGGCTATGTTTCTTGTTGGGCTCTTGATACCATATTGAGAAAGAAACTGACAATGCATAAGCTTGTGTTTAGACTACAACAAAGCTAATTAATTTACAGGGAGAGAACATAATTACAGACTATTTAATTACCCTAGTTTAGTCTAATAACATAAATATCGAATCAATCTGATTGATCCCTATATCATCAATTGATTCTAATATAATCAAGGGTTAAATATGTTTTTGGTCCCTTAACTTTTAGTGAATTTTGAAATTAGTCTATTTCGAAACTTTGGACCAATTTAGTCCTTCATCTTTCGAAATACGTGGATTTATTCATTTTAATCAAATTTTGTTAAGTTTATTTGACATTTCAAACGTTTTTCATAATAGTATTTGACTTAACATAAAAAATGAATTTTGGAATTTTGGAATTACGTATGAAACTTTAGACCAATTTAGTTCTTTATCTTTCGAAATACATGAATTTAGTCATTTTAATCAAATTTTGTTAAGTTTATTTGACATTTCAAGCGCGTTTCATAATAGTATTTGACTTAACATAAAAAATGTGTCAAACAGTATAAACAACTAAAATACAATCATGAAATGTGTACGAAATATCAAATAAATCTAACAAAATTTGATTAAAAGGATTAAATCCACGTATTTCGAAAGATGAAGGATTAAATTGGTCTAAAGTTTCGAAGGATTAAATTGGTCTAAAGTTTCGAAATGGACTAATTCCAAAATTCACTGAAAGTTAAGGGACCAAAAACATATTTAAGCTTATAATCAATTACTAAATCTACAAGATTCTAACATATTCACAATATTCTAGCAGTGGGGATGACTTATATGCTAACCCTGTGGTTAAAATTGGTTACAAATGTGCAGGAATTTACTAGATTTTACTATCAATGACTCACTTTTGGAGGATAAATATTTTATGTATCTATTTATTTCAATGTTATTTATTTATCACACGTTTCATTGTATTGGCAGCCGCAACAAAAGGATGTAATTAAGGCACTTCCTAAACCATTGCCTGCATATATGGTGGCTGGTTATATGTCAAACAAGAAAGAAGATGAAAAAAACGAAGATGAGCAGGAAGAGGTTAGATTTCCTTCAAGTTAACTTCCTATTTTAAAGCAATCAAATTTCTGAAACTGAAATCCTTATTTTCATACAAAATAGTTGTTGACACTTGTGTTGATTAATAAACTTTGTAGAATAGTATTGTTCTCAAGCATATGTTTCTATTGACATTTTTGTTCTTTCACTTGAATTCTAGGTCAAGATTTCTATCCCATTAATATCATATGTTTTGCTCATTGTTGCTTTCAGAATGAACAATCTGTTGAGAACTTATCACCACAGGATTTATTAAAGAGACACATTAAACGGGCCAAAAAGGTTAAATTGCGGTATGCTTAACTTGTAGCCCTGCCTTTCATCTTATGGTTTATGCTTTCATCATCTATGTGTGTTGTCGTAAGAACATTAAATGTCTAGTTGATAATCCATTATAAACTGTAGCATACAACTGAATATAGTAGATTTGTGGTCATACACTTTTTGTGAATTTGTGAATCCATGACTTGTGGTCAGAACATTGAAAGACTAAGTTGACAACAAGGTTGTAAAATTGTGATATTACTCATAAGATTGTTGGATCCTACGAGTTTGAGGTGGCTTCCAATGCTTTATTTAGCATAGGATAGTTGTCAGTCCATTGCAAAATTTGCTAGCCTTTGAGATTGTCTTGTTCTAACAAGTTGAAGACCTACAACTTTGCAGGTCAGATTGCACATCCCAATGTACAAAAATCCATTTCATTCCTTTTTTCTCTCTTAACAACTCTTAAGTGAAGCCTCCCTTTTGTCCCACTCATTTGACTTGTGGCACCTTTCCTCTCCCATACTTAACAAACCCTTCTCTATTCTTTGTATGGAGCCCTCTCATTTCAATTTTTCATTTTTCCTCATTTTCGACATTTCTTTGTTTTTTTTTTTTTATTGTTTTTAGGTTTCTTACCTTTTGTCTGAGGTCACTTTGTGTGGAATTGTGGATCATATTAACTTTTTGTTGATTTTGAAATTCACAATAGGCTTTTGGGCATTTTGAAATAATCTTTGATTTTGGTTTTTGGTTTTTAGCTAGGGGTGGCAATGCAGGCCGGTCCTGACCTTTTAGGCCCGTCCCGCACTTGGCTCGTAAAATGTGAGTCGGGCTGGCCTATCCCATGTTAAAAATGTGAACTAAAAAGTCTAGCCAGCCTCGCATAAGATTTGACCCGCTTTTTTTTTTTAATAAAAATAAAATTGTTATGATAAAGTTTTCAATATTCAATAAATTGGAAACTTTAACAAGTTTACAAAATTAAGCAAAGACTTTGGAGAGTTGAATGATAAATTAATAATTTAACATTTTCATTATATTCATATGTGAAGTGATAATGCTTGAGTATCTTTTTCATTGTTTCAAAATTTTATGGCTTTTCATGGCATACTTTATCAAACCTCATGTGCTTCTAAACCTCAACAAAATGTGTTGGGTGAGTGTAAGAATAGACATCTCATTGAAACAATTTGCACAATTTTAATTTATGGTGAGATTCCTCAATGATTTTGGGGTGATGCTTTTCTTAGTGTGTCTTATATTGTTAATAACATATCATCTTTGGTTTTAGATAACAAAAATTCAAATTTTATTTTATTTTCTCATGAATCTCTGTGTTGTATATAGAGAAAATAGGGTTTGAGATTAATCTCTCTTGTGTATAAACCACACATAGGATAATCTATTTATAATAGAGAGATGTACAACTAAAAAGAGTAACTGAAAATAAATAGAGTAAATAGAAAATAGTTTAATATTATAATTAACAATATCTAACAATATCTTAACAATATCAAACAATATCTAACACTCTCTATCCCTTATCTTTTAGAGTTTTTGGGTTTGTACTTCATTCATAATTTTTGTTCTAGTCTTGATAAATATCTGTTAGGATTCACTAGATCACAAAAAGGGTTTAAATGTTTCTCTCCTTCTCTTAACCGCTGTTTCGTTTCAGCAAATGTCACTTTTACTGAGTTTTTCCTCTGCTTTAAATCTAATCCTTCTCCTACTACGTCTCCATATGATCAAGTCACTTACCCACTAGTCAAATATACTTATATATGACAATCAAGTTGGTTGAGTCTTCTCTATATTTTATGTCTACTTTTCTCTGCTGTGCTACTTCAACTACCACCATCACTATCCTTCTTGCCTTTGATACCACATTTGTGTCTGAGGTACCACCAGATATATCATCGTGGCAACATCTTCACCCTCCAGCTGGGTCACCTACTAACTCTTCCAGTGCCAACTCCTTCATCTCCTTCTGCTCCCATATCTTGAGTCTGATCTTGCCGTTGTTCACTCATAATCTTTTACCTCATTATATTGCCAATAGTTATCATCGATCGTCTCCATCCCTATACACTTCACTTGTCTTCTATTTCTTCAATGTCAATTCTTAAAATTGTAGGTGCCCCATCCTAGCTATATGAAAGCTATGATTCGTGAAGGTGTGCTCTTCAGAATAGTGAAAACAGAACTAATCACCTATCCTGTCCTCTCAGTTCTTTAGATTGAAATTGCTTATGACTCCGTATAAATCGGATGTAACCGGTACCTCGGTCAGTCTAGAAACTGGCGAATGAATCATTTACTACACTTTACATGTTGCACACCCATTCCGATAGCCTGCCGGATTTGAACTATGTAGAAATGGTAAATCAAAGTGGGAAACTTTGGAAGATGAAATTTAATAACATTTTTTGGTACTGGGTAGTTTGGACCCAGATTTCTTAAATGATGTTAACTCGACAACAGTATATACTTTTAATACAATGTTACAATTGTACTTCATTCAAATACACTGCTTATACGGGTCTACTAATAATACATGTATTGTTTTTCTTTATTGGGATACACCATGCTTTAGGATGAAATAAACATATTAACAATGTTATTACTTTCCTTTTTCTGCACATAGATTAAGGGAAGAACGGTTACACCGTATCACAAAGTACAGAAGTAGGCTTAGGCTTTTGCTTCCTGCCACTGAACAGTGTAGAACTGACACGGCTGCTGGGAACTGACCTTGCTGACTATATAGACATCAAGGCTATTGCTGGACTCTAACAGGCCCAACTTGATTCAAAATTGTATTTGTGGTTTATTGAAAACGTATTCTGTAGTAAATGTATAAAACTAATTGAAAATGGTCATATTTTTCAGTTTTTTCTACACAATATCTACATTGGTTGGTCTTTGACCTGGAAATTTGCAATAGTTAGAGGTTGAATGAATGGCGATGACTCAGAAGTCACTGTCTGCTTAAACCACTGTTTATTCTTGTGGGTTGATAGGATGATCAACCTATTAAAGGTAGGTATGACTTATCCGTATCTCCTAGGAAGATTATAATGTATTGTTTTGGAGGATCATGCATTTAAGTTAATTTGTTTTTGAAGAATAATAGTTTTAGTAGCATACTTGAGAATTTTTTAATTAGAAAAGCAGTCCTCTTGAAATTAATCCGTTGCCTGATATGTAATATATTAGCATTTAACTTTTTTTAAATCTCAGATGGCTGCAACTTACAGATTTCTGTTCTGGAAAATCAAATCTGAAGAATTCAATAACCCTTCCATGAAGTTTATTCTAGAATCAATTCTACTATATTTCAAAATTTTCGTTCTGTATTGATTAATGTCATTTCATATTTTTGGAGGCAAAAAATAGGTTATTTATTCCTTCCTCCCTCCCTCGTATGGTTTCTTCATGCACACTGTTGAAAAAATCTAAAATGCCTATGTTTTAGAATTCCAGACATTGGAATTGGAAGGGTATTCTAGATTGCGCAATTAAAAATATATTTTCAAATATAAATACATTATGTAATCAATTAATGTATTGTGTTGAACTTAGAAAAAAAAAAGAGTTGAAAAGAGTGTCTTTTTAATTTAAGTAATAATAATATAATCTGTATAATATCATAATATTAAATACTATAAATGCTTATCTTACACTTAAACTATATAATAGTAACATAATTGTAATTGTACAATTACGAATAATCTGCATTAATAATATATAATATTTTATCAATAGATTTTAAATATTTTGTCAAATCAATTTTGTTGACATTTTGAAATACATATATAGATTTAAAAATATATTTTAGGTTTTTTTAATTGTGTAATCTGTAATGCATTTTCTTATTGCTTAATTCAAAAATATATATATTTTAGATTGTACATCTGAAACGTACTTTTGAATTAGGCATGTATTTTAAATTATACACAATCTTGAATATGTTTATAAATTTTTATGCAATCTGAAACACATTTTTATTCTTGATTGCATAATCCAAGATCGATTTTCAGATTATGTAGTTCAAGATATTTTTGACTCATGGACATTTTGAACTTTTTTCACACTTATAGAGGTGAAGAAGAATGTAAGGGAGTGTTAAAAGAAATTAGATAAAATATATAGTAGTAGTTTGATATTTGATGAAGTGAGCAGAGAAACCTAGATCAAACAATTACTTTCTGCACTCCATAGTTTCTCCATACACCTTCATGGAAATGTTTTAAAAGACAAATATGCCCATGTACCCATATATGTGTGTGTATTATTTAACCTTAATAGTTGCAAACCAATATCCAAAATTTTAGCTCTTGTTTTCATTATTTGTGAAGGTCAACTTGTTACTTCTCATTTTCATGTTTGTTTATATTTCGTAACTGTAATGTCCTTTTGTGTTCGTTGATTTGTAACACTTTTAGATTATACAATTATTGTTACACATGCTCAATCCAAAACATTTAAAAAAAATTTAGGATCGTTTCAAACTGTGCAATTGAGAATGCACTTACAAATATAAAAATGTATCTTGGATTCCATAATTTAGAATATAAAAATATCCTTTGGATTAACTCTTTAGTTTTCCGTTGTTTTATTTTATGTTGTATTGTTTCATTTTAATTTGGACAAATATGGTCAGGAGTAGGGATGGCAACGGGGCGGGAACGGGTATCATGATCCCATCCCCATAATAAAAATTCATTCCCATCCCGATCCCCAAACCCAACGGGTATACAACTTTTGACCCATCCCCATCCCCACCGGGTAACGGGTATTTTCTTATACCCATACCCATTTTTTTATTGTTCCATATATCAATTAAATATTTTTTATAAAAAA
>Ga0214544_1005603_pt1 | contig 24105 bp, 18 predicted proteins | sample CNSS3metaG_FD_160074 | JGI IMG/M metagenome (GOLD analysis project Ga0214544, IMG submission 160074) | Root nodule microbial communities from cowpea collected in UCLA plant growth center, Los Angeles, California, USA - CNSS3 | ecosystem: Host-associated > Plants > Roots > Nodule | place: USA... | reverse complement strand
TAATAATTACAACTGATTTGAAATCATAAAGACAATGTAAAAACTCTGAGAGAATTTCCCCAAGACTAGCCCCGCTCCGGCTCTATGCCTCACCAGATCCACCTGCAACACCATCTGCTCACGTATACCGCTTATACGATCATCGCCAAACACAAGCAGATAGGGTGAGCTAACAGAATAAACATATAAAATGGCACACACATATATACACATTTATATATAGGCAACACATCCATCCCAAATGAATTACATCCCTTTTAATTCATACACCTGGCCACAACCAGGTTATTCGTGCTCTACATCTTCTGGTGATTACTTCAAGGTGACTTGCTGCCATACCTATCCGCCACAACCGATAGAGCACATGCGGGAAACCATGTTATGGATCATACACCGTAACGCCAGGTGGAGTTCCCAAATACGAGTATAACTCGTAACGTCCCAAGACTACCAAACTCATCAGTCAACTACTGAGAAGGGCAATCTATTTGGACCCATCTGTACTTGCCACAACCACCACACTCACACCGGCAACACCCGCCAACCCGAGCCACAACTCAAGGGTTCCTCGTGTTCATCCGCCATCCCGAGCCACAACTCAAGAGATGCTATTCCGAGCCACAACTCAAGGAATACCACGTGCTTTAACCCCTATCCCGAGCCACAACTCAAGGGATACGTTCTGAGCCACAACTCAAGGAACACCAGCAATCCCACCTTTGAAGCATCACCAAAAGCCTCGTAGATCACGCCTACAGAATCAACAACACCAATATTGCTGCAACAAAATCGCCTGGCGGGGGACACGTACCGCTAGATGCTGTCACTTCCAGATCGCTTGGCGGGGGGACACATACCGCCAGTCGCTACACCAGTACTTGCACATTACTGGTTTTAGTTGAGGTTCAAGCACACTTCACACAGGTTGCTCCCTTTTGCTCTCATTCTATAGTACCCCTAATGAAAAGCATTGTCATCTATAATGTTCTAGGCCTTCTAGCATCTCACATGTGCACTCATCCCCTAGTCATATAGACCATCCCAAGCATACTCAAACAAAATATAAGCAGCAACCCTCTAACAATTTTAAGCACATGATCTTATGCACCGATGCAATTTAATATTGACACCCACACCTTCACCAACCAATTCTCCACATGTGACTAACCCAAAGGAACATTCAAATTGATAGAGACTTACCACATAACCCAATTATGCTTCATTAGAAGTTACTTGAACTAATCAAGGGCTTATTCATGTATTTTACAAACTCCAAAATCAGCAATATTAAGTAGTGTATATCTCTAGCTACTAACCTCCAAATCCAATCTCCACCGTTTAAAGTGATGACCCACATGACCACCTGTCAAAATTTCACCTAAATCGAACGGTTAACGAATCGAGAAATGGAGTTTTGCAAAAACTGCGCGAACTAGAAAAATTGGTGTCGCCTTGCGCCCGGCGGGACTAAACTACCGCCCGGCGGTTACTGTTGCTCGAAAAGTACAAAAAAATACGTTTTTTGTGAATCAAAACACCACACACCTCTGGTGTGGCGCCTGGCGGCACCCAATTGGGCGCCGCCAAGCGGTTCCTACAGTTCTAGGAACCCAGAAATTTCCTCAACACCTGCGAACATTATTCCAACCCTTACAATTCTGATTCCACTCGATTTACAACCCAATAAGCTGCCTTCAAATGTCTATATTCATTATTCCTCCATAAGACTCCTCCATATACGAAATTCCACTAACCTTACCACTTAATCTAGTGCGACTATGAAATCCCCAATTCATCAACCCACCAATTGATATTCATGCAATTTTTCACCCAATCGAACCTTCAATTTTATATATTTCATCAAATTCGGACTTCCAATCATTTCCAAACAGTTGGCACTATCTTTTCCCCCAAATAGAATCAACCCAAAAACCCCAAAAAACTAAAATCGAGCCAAATTGACTCGCGTCGCCTGGCGGGTGTTCATCACCGCCATGCGGTTCATCAAAAACCCAGAAAACTGGGTGTGCAGTCACGTGTCGCCTGGCGGCACGAGCCTTGCCGCCAGGCGGTTCCATCTCTGGAATCCCAAAATAACCTAGAAAAGGATGAGTCGCCTGGCGATGATTCATCACCCGCCAAGCAGTTTCTGGAAAATTCTAGAAACATGAAAATTACATGATATAGGCAAGTTATATACATCCAATTTTTCATACATTTCATACCATTTAACAATACAAAATAAAAGTACGGTTCTAGCTCCCCTAACCTGGTTTCCTTTGCTTAAAACTTGAGTAGCCATTGATTCTCTCTTACTTCTAATAGCCTTTCTTAGTTCTCCTCAACTTAGCTTCAATGCCTCACTGAAACACTCACCTTACTCTGATTTTCGTATTCCTCTACCCATCCAACAAAACTAGCCACAAAACCTCTCTCTTTTTCCCTTAATTGGCCAATAATTGGTGTCTTAATGTGGGATTAATGATGCAAAACGAAAATTACAATTAAACTAAGGTTAATGCCATTCAATTTGTTGTCTTATGATGGTTTTCCAGCCCTCCCTTGGCTGCCAGAGTTTCCTTGCCCTTTCACCTTCATGCCAAAGAACATTTTGGCAAAAAAATAAAGTTTAATTTAGGTTCACCAAGATTTGAACCCCTGACCATGCCAAAGCCAAGTCAATGTTCAACCATTTAACCAATTCATGTTTCATGATGATTAATATAATTTTATGATTATATTATCATTCAACATGCTCTAGCATATTATTAAAAACAATAATAATTAAATAACACACAAATGGCATACATAGGACTTGAACCCAAGTCCTCTCACACATTTAAGTACTCTCAACCACTTGAACTAGTAATTTTCCACATCATAGCAATCCGCATTAAATCCCTCAAAGGCTCCTACTACCCGCATTTATTAAATAATTATTTAATTAATTATTTAAATTTCTCGGGTCTTACAAATGAAACGACGAGCAACACCACAACAAAACTGCTTCTATTGACGCTCCAGTCACGACCACCATTGCAGCAACACCACCGCGTCGGAGCAACCCCACCGGAGCAGTCACCGTGTCGGAGCAAACCCATGCACCACATGTCATCCTGTCATTGCACAGTCAACGGGTCAAATCTGATAGGGCAATCAACTTGTCAAAACTGGTCAAATCTGGGCAAATGGTCAAAGCCATCAGTCAACTCTGGTCAAAACTACAAAATACGGTCAACTAAGAGGGGCAGATTTGGAAATTGGACAGAAATTAAGTTGCCAATTAATTAAATAAAGATAAAATATTTCAGCAACATAACAAATAAAACCCAAATCCAGTCGAAATACTATATAAAAAGACCAAGGGGGAAGCAGAGAAACAAGCTCGGCACGTCGGAATTGAGGAACCCTTAGGGGGACCTAATTTCTTTCTCTTTCTCTCTCTTTTCTTCTCTCTATTCTTTTCTCTTTATTTTGCATTCATGGAGTTCTAAACCTCTTAGGTTGATTCCATTGTAATTTCTTAATTGGATTCTGAGGTTAGATGAATTAATTTCTTTGTTCTTTTTATTATTGTTGAGGTTTTTATTCATCTATGTCTTTTATCTTTAAATCACATAAGAAGTAATGATTTTAAATCTATATGCATGTTGGTCATATGAGCACAAGGGTTTTTAAATTGAATTGAGACTTTACTTTAATTTTATTTAGAAACTTTCATATGAAATGAGTTTTTACCAATAATTGAGACTTTACTTTTGTTAAAGGTATTTACTCTAACTACAATTAATTGAGACTTTACTTTGATTAATTAAGCTTTTTATTTGGTGAGCAGATAAAAGAATAGACATGATTAGGCATTGTAAATTTGATTGAGACTGTACTTTGGTTGAATTTACTATGGATAATCTAAAAGTTCTCACTTTTAATTGAGACTGTACTTTGGTTAAAAGTGAGAACGCCAACAAATTTGTAAATCTATAACAATAATTAATTGAGCAATAATCTTTAGATAACCGATGATGAATCTATTTTGAAAAAGCAATGGAATCAATCTATTTTCTTTACTATTGTTTTTATTTCTTTTTATCTTTTAAATTTTATTTCTATCTTTGTTTATCTTAATCCCCTATATTTTTTTATTTTATTTGACTAACTCATTTGTATAGTTTTATAAGAACCAATTTGTTAAAAATCAATTCCGTGTTCGTTTGGAGACGACTTAGGGTTACTTTACCCTTTCTATTTTCTTAACTACTATCTTAGCAATATTGAAGTTGCTATAGTTTAGTACTATTAATTTGATCGCATCAACGACAGCGTTATCAGGAAGCAACTCAAATTTTATTAGGAAGGCCATGGCAATTTGATAGAAAAGCTTTTCATGATGGCCATGCCAACAAGTTTACCTTTAGCTTCCAAGGCAAAAAGATCACATTACTACCTCTTTCACCAAGAGAAGTCAATGAGGACCAAATGCAAATGCTAAAGAAAAGAAAAGAAGAGAAGGCACAAAAGAAGGCGCAAGGGCATGCCAATGAGTCCAAGAAGAGCATGATCACCCTCAAAGGGGTGAAGAAGTTAATGCTTGCCCAAAAACCCATCTTCCTAACTTATCCTAGTGAATCTTCCCCCTCCTTCCAAAACCCTCACTCTAGATGTCCCTTAGACTTGTCATTAGTCTTAGATGAGTTCAAAGATGTTTTTCAAGAACCTCCAAAGGGTCTCCCACCCCTAAGAGGTATAGAATACCAAATTGATTTCATACAAGTCTCATCTCTGCCTAATAGGCCAGCCTATAGGACTAGTCCCGAGGAAGCTAAGGAAATTCAAAAACAAGTGAATGAGTTGTTAGAAAAGGGAGGGGTGCAACATAGCATGAATCCTTGTGCAATGCATGTGATTCTTGTCCTAAAAAAGGATGGAACATGGAGAATGTGCATAAATTGTAGGGCTATTAACAACATAACCATCAAGTATAGGAATCCCATTTCTAGGATAGATGATTTGATTGATGAATTACATGGTGCAACCATATTTTCCAAAATAGACTTAAAGAGTGGATACAATCAAATTAGAATCAAAGAAGGTGATGAATGGAAAACCTCTTTCAAGACTAAGTTTGGATTATATGAGTGGTGGTTAGTCATGCCTTTTGGCTTGACCAATGCACCTAGTACATTCATGAGACTCATGCACCATGTTCTTAGAGAGTTCTTAGGGAAGTTTGTTGTGGTGTAATTTGATGACATTCTCATTTATAGTATGTCTCAAGATGACCACTTGCATCATTTAAGGAGTGTGTTAGAGACCTTGAGGAAGGCATCCTTTGTGTGCTAACATGGAGAAATGTGTGTTTGGGATGGATCATGTGATCTTCCTAGGTTTCAAAATAAATCAACATGGGGTCCATGTGGACCAAGAAAAGGTGATGCCCATCAAGGATTGGCCTCCCCCAAAAAATGTGAGTGAGCTTAGGTCCTTCCATGGGTTGGCTAGTTTTTATAGGAGATTTGTACCAAACTTTAACACCATATCCATCCCTCTCAATGAATTGGTCAAGAAAGGTGTGGTCTATAAGTGGGGCAAAGATCAAAAAAAGGCTTTTGAAACTTTAAAACAAAAATTGATCAATGCACCATTCCTAGCCCTCCCTAACTTCTCCAAAACTTTTGAAATTGAGTGTGATGCATCCAATGTAGGCATTGGGGTCGTGCTTCTCCAAGAAGGACACTCCATAGCCTATTTTAGTGAGAAACTCAAGGGGAGTCACATCAACTACTCAACCTATGACAAAGAGCTTTATGCTCTTGTGAGAACTTTGCAAACTTGGCAACACTATCTTCTTTCAAAGGAGTTTGTGATACATACTGACCATGAGTCACTCAAATTTTTGAAAAGCCAAGACAAATTAAACAAGAGACATGCTAGGTGGGTAGAGTTCTTAGAGCAATTCCCATATGTGATCAAACATAAGCAAGGAAAGACTAACATTGTGGTGGATGCACTTTCAAGAAGGCATTCCCTCCTTTCCATTCTTGAAACTAAATTTCTTAGTTTTGATCATATTAAGGAATTGTATCCAAAGGATGTTGATTTCTTCCCCATTCTTAGTGAGTGCCACCAAGGGTCTTACAAAGACTTTTACCTTCTTAATCAATATATTTTCAAAGGTAAGAGACTTTGCATTCCCCAAGGTTCCTTAAGAGCCTCACTCATTAGAGAGGCACATAAGGGAGGATTAATGGGGCATTTTGGGCCAAACAAGACTTTGGTAGTCTTAAAGGAACACTTCTATTGGTCTCACATGAGGAAGCATGCAGATAGGCATTGCAAGAATTGCATAGCATGCATGAAAACCAAGTCTAGAGTCCAACCCCATGGTCTTTATACTCCCTTGCTCGTCCCTTCCAAACCTTGGGTTGACCTATCTATGGATTTATTCTTAGGCCTCCCAAGGACAAAAAAAGGTAGGGATTCCATTTTTGTAGTGGTGGATAGGTTCTCTAAGATGGCCCATTTCATTCCTTGCCATAAGATTGATGATGCAACTTATATTGCAAATCTTTTCTTCAAGGAAGTGGTAAGACTACATGGCCTACCTAGGTCCATTGTGAGTGATAGGGACTCCAAGTTCCTAAGCCATGTTTGGAGAACTTTGTGGGGTAAACTTAACACCAAGCTTCTTTTCTCCACCACTTTTCATCCCCAAAGTGATGGCCAAAGTGAGGTGGTTAATAGAATCCTAGGGCAAATGTTGAGATGTATGATAGTGCAAAACATTAGAGAGTGGGAGGAATTTCTTCCCCACATAGAATTTGCCTATAATAGGGTTGTGCATTCTACTACTTCTCATTCCCCTTTTGAGGTTGTGTATGAGTTCAATCCCCTAACTCCTTTACACCTCATTCCCCTACCCACTCATGAGGCATGGACTTGCCAAGATGGTGAGGCCAAAGCCAAGTACATCTAAGACTTGCATTCACAAGTCAAGGAAACCTTTGAGAGGAGAGTTACGAAACAACAAGAGGATGGTAATAAGGGAAGAAAGGAAGTCATCTTCCAAGAGGGAGATTGGGTTTGGCTACACTTGAGAAAGGAGAGATTCCCTACTCAAAGGAAGTCTAAACTCCTCCCTAGAGGGGATGACCCATTTCAAGTAATTAGGAGAATTAACAATAATGCTTATGAGTTAGACTTACCCTCAAGCTCCAACATAAGTAAATCATTCAATGTTTGTGACTTTTCTCCTTTTGATGTAGGGTTTAAGAATTTGTTGTCGAATTCTCTCCAAGAAGGGGAGGATGATGAAGGCGTGACCACCACCACCTCTTTAGAAGCTCCCTCAAGAAGGATCACTAGAAGCATGTCTAGAGGGGAGTCTTCTATTCCATCACCTTTATCTTTGTTTTGCATCACTTTAGTTTGAATTCCCTAAGTTGGTTTCTAGTTGACTTATTTTGGTTGACTTGTTGACTTTGACCCAAAGTTGACCTTTGACCAAGATTAAATTAACTTAACCCAACATGCTAATCCTTGTTTGTCTTGTTTTTGTAGGTAATTAAGAAGAAGTAGAGCATGGCTAGGTTGCACATGGTGATTGGAGGACATGGATGATGTGGAAGAGAGAGGAAACCAAATGGCATAAAGCAAAAGCAAAAGTAGACATGTACCTTGTTTCCTTTTGGCTTCTGGTTTATTCCTTAGAAGGCTACTTGGTCTCCTTCCTCTTTTGGCCTAGAATCCTCATGGGAATGCATTCATCAATCATTTTCCTTCACTTGGCCGAGACTTCACTCTAGCATTAGGTTTTAGGGTTTGCTTGTTAGTCCCTTTCATGTTTTTGTATTTGCTAAAGAACCCCTATGAACTCCTATTTAAAGGGTGCTCCTTGTCTTGTAAAAGGGTTGATCATTTTGTTATAAACTTGTACTTTCAACCATCTAATTCCGTGAGCTCTCCTTCCTAGAAGTGAACTCACCTTTGCCTTATCTTGCTTGCAAGTGGCGGCACCATCACTCATCTCTAGGGTTTGGTTGGCTTAGATCCGCCCTATGAGTGGCGCGCTTCTTCCATTTATCATCTCCTTTGCTTTCCATTTTCATTATTTCTTCTTTCATTTTGCTCTTTAAGTGTTGTTAATGTCGTGTAAGTTTTAAGTTTGAATCCAACTCTCTTCTTCCTTTCATGAGCTTGAGAAATAAACCTTCACATCTAGATAGCTTGCTCTCTTAATGTCTAGTGGAAATTTTGAAAAGGCTTTCTTAAACAACTTCACCATATTCATAACTCTAAAAGAAAATAAGATAATCCTTCATCAGTATAGGCATCCCATTCTTAGGTTAGATGACTTAATTGATGAGTTACATGGTGCAACCATATTTTCCAAAATAGACTTGAAGAGTGGGTACAATCAAATTAGAATTAAAGAATGTGATGAATGGAAAACCTCTTTCAAGACTAAGTTTGGATTATATGAGTGGTTAGTCATGCCTTTTGGCTTGACCAATGCACCTAGTACATTCATGAGACTCATGCATCATGTTCTTATAGAGTTCTTAGGAAAGTTTGTTGTGGTGTACTTTGATGACATTCTCATTTATAGTTTGTCTTAAGATGACCACTTCCATCATTTAAGGAGTGTGTTAGAGACCTTAAGGAAGGCATCCTTGTATGCCAACATGGAAAAATGTGTGTTTGGGATGGATCATGTGATCTTTCAAGGCTTCAAGATAAATCAACATGGGGTCCATGTGGACCAAGAAAAGGTGGTGGCCATCAAAGATTGGCCTCACCCAAAGAATGTGAGTGAGCTTAGGTCTTTCCATGGATTTTCTAGTCTTTATAGGACATTTGTACCAAATTTTAGCACCATAGCTGCCCTTTTAAATGAATTGGTCAAGAAAGGTGTGGTCTATAAGTGGGGTAAAGATAAAGAAAAGAATTTTGAAACTTTAAAACAAAAATTGATCAATGCACCACTCTTAGCCCTTCCTAACTTCTCCAAAACTTTTGAGATTGAGTGTGGGTATTGGGGTCGTGCTTCTCGAAGAGGGACACCCCATAGCCTATTTTAGTGAGAAACTCAAAGGGAGTCACATCAACTACTCTACCAATGACAAAGAGTTTTATGCTCTTGTGAGAAATTTGCAAACTTGGCAACATTATCTTCTTTCAAAGGAATTTGTGATACATAGTGACCATGAGTCACTCAAATTTTTGAAAAGCCAAGGCAAGTTGAACAAGAGACATGCTAGGTGGGTAGAGTTCTTAGAGAAATTCCCATATGTGATCAAAAATAAGCAAGGGAAGGCTAATATTGTGGTGAATGCGCTTTCAAGAAGGCATTCACTCCTTTCCATTCTTGAAACAAAATTTCTAAGTTTTGATCATATTAAGGAGTTGTATCCAAAGGATGTTGATTTCTCCCCATTCTTAATGAATGCCACCAAGGGGCTTACAAATACTTTTACCTTCTCAATCAATATCTTTTCAAGGGTAAGAGACTTTGCATTCCCCAAGGTTCTTTAAGAGCATCACTCATTAAAGAGGCACATGAGGGAGGTTTAATGGGGCATTTTGGGCCAAACAAGACTTTGGAAATCTTAAAGGAGTATTTCTATTAGCCCCACATGAGGAAGCATGTAGATAAGCATTGCAAGAGTTGCATAGCATGCATGAAAGCCAAGTTTAGAGTCCAACCCCATGGTCTTTATACCCCCTTGCCCATCCCTTCCAAGCCTTGGGTTGAAATTTTAATGGATTTTGTCTTAGGCCTCCCAAGGACAAAAAAAGGTAGGGATTCCATTTTTGTGGTTGTGGATAGGTTTTCTAAAATGGCCCATTTCATTCCATGCCCTAAGATTGATGATGCAACTTATATTACAAATCTCTTCTTCAAGGAGGTTATGAGAATACATGGCCTACCTAGGTCCATTGTGAGTGATAGGGACACCAAGTTCCTAAGCCATTTTTGGAGAACTTTGTGGGGGTAAACTTGGCACCAAACTTCTTTTCTCCACCACTTGCCACCCCCAAAGTGATGGCCAAACCGAGGTAGTTAATAGAACCCTAGGGCAAATGTTGAGGTGCATGATAGTGCAAAATATTAGGGAGTGGGAGGAACTTATTCCCCACATAGAGTTTGTCTACAATAGGGTTGTACATTCCAGTACTTCTCATTTGCCTTTTGAGGTTGTGTATGGGTTCAATCCCCTAACTCCTTTACACCTCCTTCCCTTACCCATTCATGAGGCATGGACTTACCAAGATAGTGAGGTCAATGCCAAGTACATCCAAGATTTGCATTCGCAAGTCAAGAAAACCATTGAGAGGAGAGTTAAGAAACAACAAAAGGATGATAACAAGGGAAGAAAGGAAGTAATCTTCCAATAGGAAGATTAGGTATGGCTTCACTTGAGAAAGGAAAGGTTCCCTACTCAAAGGAAGTCTAAACTTCTCCCTAGGGGTGATGGCCCCTTTCAAGTCATTAGGAGGATTAAAAAGAATAATTATGAGTTAGACTTACCACCAAGCTATAACATAAGTAACTCATTTAATGTTTGTGATCTTTCTCCTTTTGATGTAGGGTTTAAGAATTCGTAGTCGAATTCTCTACAAGAAAGGAAGGATGATGAAGGCGTGACCAAGCATGATACTTCCATAGAAGCACCCTCAAGAAGGATCATTAGAAGCATGTCTAGAGGGGAGTCTTCTATTCCATCACCTTTATCTTTGTTTTCCATTACTTTAGTTTGAATTCCCTAAGTTGGTTTTTAGTTGACTTATTTTGGTTGACTTGTTGACTTTGACCAAAGTTGACCTTTGACCAAGATTAGCTTAACTTAAACCAACATGTTAATCTTTGTTTGTCTTGTTTTTGTAGGTAATTAAAGAAAGTAGAGCATGCTAGGTGGTGCATGGTGATTGGACCATGTGGATAATGTGGAGGAGAGAGAGAAAAACAAAAAGCATAAAGTAAAAGCAAAAGTAGACATGTACCTTCTCTCCTTCTGCCATTTTGTGTGATTCCTTTGAAAGCTACTTGGTCTCCTTCCCTTTTTGGTCTAGAATCCTCATAGAAGTGCATCCACCAATCAAGGCCTCTCATTTATGCCATGTGGCATTCCTAGCCTAGGAATTAGGGTTTGCTAGTTGATCCTTTTCATGTTTGTGTTTTTGCTAAAGGACCCCTATGGACTTCTAATTAAAGAGGGCTCCTTGTCTTGTAAAAGGGTTTACCATTTTGATGTTATAAACCTTGTAAAAGGGTTTATCACATTTGCCTTATCTTGCTTGCAAGTGGCGGCACCAATCACTCATCTCTAGGGTTTGGTTGGCTTAGATCCCCCTATGAGTGGCGTGCTTCCTCCATTGCACCACCTTCTATGCTTTCCATTTTATTTGTTTCTTCTTTCATTTTTGTTATCTAAGTTTTGTTAAAACCGTGTGCTACTTGAACTTGAATCCAACTCTCTTCTCCCTTTTATGAGCTTGATAAAATCATATCACTACTTTCCCTATCTGAAATTCCTAAGATATAAGGAATAGAGGTGTTAGAAAAGCAAAGAGTGGTAGTGAGAATATAAGAATACATTGTTAGTTGCATGAAAAGGTTATACGGGTGGATAAAATACATTAGGCTGAAAAGATAAAAATCAAGGTGTGAAAGGAAAACACAAATGGGAAATTGGAAATGTAAAAAATAGATTGGGCCTAATAAAATCAAACAATACAACTTTTTTCTATTATTTTTCATTTTTCTTTTTTCTTCTTTTGAAAAGAAAATTTAAATTTCCAAAGAAAATTTGTTTCATTCTTTTTATTAAAATCTATTTTTGTATTTTACTCTAAATGATTTTTATTCGCCCGAATGAAATTGGGTGTTGACATCTACAAATTAAAATATTAAGTAATCTTTTATGACCAAAATAGTTAAGACATTTTATGCCATATTATATAATTGAGGTTAATGTATATGTACGGTGGTTCAACATCAAAAAGTGTCTTTTCATGTATATCACCATAATGTGCATAGAAAGTGAACACATTAAAAGAAGACCTATTATGAATATAACCATGTTGTCCATATATAGGTAACATATTTATAGAAAGCCAACACTTACAAAATTTCTTTATGGAGTCCTATTATGTATAGTTTTATTTTAATATGTTTCTCTTGCTAATAAACATAGATAAGCACAAAAAGGTGTTGGTATGGATGTTTATAGGATAGAAAGAGGTGCATAATCGTAATCAACCAACCAACATTGTTAAGTCCCTGTTTTAGCATCTTTTTACGAGTTAAAAAAGACTCCTTTTTTAGTCATTTTTAGTCAGTGCGTAATTCCTTGGGATCTTTAGGTGAGATTCTCATGGTCGTGCTTCAGTGGTCGGGACGTAATTCCATGGCCTCTGTTAGTGGGTGCCCATGGTGGTGCCCCATCTGTATAACTCGGTAAGGATTCAAGGTAAGGTTGCATCCTAACACTCTAAGGAGTTAGTTAGTCTCACCTAGAGCGGACTGACTCCTATAGTGAGAGTAGCATGAGGTCTGAAATTCATTAAGGGCTAACCTTGTGGTGAGGGAAAATTGATTCATTGTAACACTTGTAACACATAGCTCGGGGGTGAGCAGCTCGGGGGTGAGCAGAGGTATCCATCACAAGTGCAAGCATCCATTGAATTCAACCAGGTTATATGTATCCGGATGAGTCAAGTCGAGTTGTAGTATATTGTTTGAGAAGTCATAACATGCTTGGTTGAGATGTGTGTATTGGATTGTGAAAATGTATCTTCTTGTATAGATGAAATCCTATGGCTCTAGCTTACCCTTTTCTTGTTTGAATGCCTTGTATGTTATCCTTCTACCCTTGCGATGATCATCAATTTTATTGATGGGAGTAGAGGCGAGAGGTACTCGTGGTCAACAGAGGGGAAAGGACTCTACTGCATAGTCTACCTGGGTTGGACCTGATGTTTTATTTGTTGGGCTTTTCTTAGGGCTACGGCCCATGTATCCGTTTGACTTATGATCTCTTTATGTTCCTTTTAACTTTATAACTGGTTTTTCTGTGGCACCGTGGTGTGCCTTATGTTGTAAGGAGTTGGGTTTAAACTCCAGGACTGCGCTATTATGCTATCTCGTGTGACGTTTCAGTTAATTTTGTTTGCTAAATTAAATGGGACGTTATATTTATTGTGCAACCTTTAAAACCCAAGAAAAATTAATGGTTTGATTAAGATTGTTGATTTTATTTAAATTAATTATTTAATTGAATTATGAAATATAGAATAACAATTTAAGTGATTGTTTTATTTATTTTAATGATTTATTTACTTATGCAATATGAAATAAAACTGTTTATAAATTTTGTCGTGCGCTTTTTATAAATGAGTAAGCATCTACCTTGGTGGTTAATGTTTTTATATGGCATGAGTTTGTGTGGGGTTCGATCCTTGGCAGGATTAAAAAGTATATTTTTATTTCCTTTGCATCTTTTGATTTTCTCTCTCATCCTTTTCATTAAATTTGGTCACATGCATGGCTATTAAAAGCCATTCTCTCTCCATTCACGCTTGATATAGGTGAGGATAAGAAACCGAGATACCTTGAAGGGTTGGGAGTGGAAAGCAAGGGAGAAAACCAAAGAAAGAAGAACGGGTAACCGAGGTAGGGGAAGCTGAGTTTGATTTCTGTCGTTGTTTGAAGCTGACTTTGTTCTTTGTTTGTGTTTTAAGCTTGCCATATATGCCTTAATGCCATATATGTCTTTGCTTGTTGATGGTATTGTTTGTTTTTCTGAATTTTGAACATAACATGAATGGTAGAATATGCATTGTATTATACCTAGGTGGTTAGGACCAATATGGTTAACTACCCGGCCCCAACCGCCAACTTATAATCCTAGACTAAAAGGAATATAGGCTAACTATATAAAAAGATCATGTATGCATAGCGGCCAAGGAAACATGCGAGCAAGTATCGCCTATTCTTAACTTAGGAAATAATGGTTAAACTCTTAGAATCAAATAACAAGTCTGGTACTAGATCTTAATCAGGCCCACATAAGCCCAAAAGAGGCCCAGTAAGACCAATAAAGGCCCATCTCATGAATAAGGTAAACAATGATTAATGCTCTATAAATACAAGTGGACCCCAACAATTAAAGGTACGCAATTCATTAATTTCCTAATATGTGATTTGACTTTTGAGAGCTCTTGTTGACTTGATCGTTGGAGTCTTTTCCACATGTAAACCCAAAAACAGTCAATATGCTCACACTACGAGGAGACACATCCAAACCAAAGAATAGAGAAGTAGTCATCTTAAGGAGTCAAGGATTGGGTAAGATTTGATTTGTGCTCCCTAATATCCTGTTATTGTTTTCATAGGAACATGCATGTTTCCCTTGCCCTGCGTTTTTCGTTACTGGTGTAGGAGTGTAGTTTTGTAATGTTGGCCGAGAACTTAGCAATGGGTGGGTTTCTAGTTTCGTTTCTTATCTGGTGCAATGTTAGTGGTGGGAGGGTTTCAAGTTTGCATGGGGTGGTTCTCCTTTCAATCTTTCATGAAGCTTTGTTATTTGGGTGATTATTAGACGTGCATGAGTTCTGGGATGTTTTTGGATTAATTCACTTGGTAGCTTGGCACATTGTTTTCTCATGTTCGTTTTCCCTATCTTAGCGCCTAAGCCGTTAGTTGAGAAGATGGACAAGCAAACCAAAGCGCTCCTTGTGGCTCACGGTCCCTGATAACTTGGGTGAAGTTTCTTTGTTTTTTTAATGTCATTCATCTTACTATTATTAGGTACCGCAGCGTTGGTTTTCCTTTATGTTTCATCCACAAACCATAGTGAGTAGGTTGTGTAAGGTTAATGCTAAGTGTTTGTTTCTCTTTTTAGCACACATAAACATGTTTTACTCCTTTGAACTTTTGGGTAGCTTTTATTGTGATTTCTTTCTTCTTTTCACGTGTTGCAGTAGGTTCACCTAGGTAGTTTTGTTTCTTTATTTTCTCTCACCACATGTGTAATTGGTTTGATTGGTCATCATAGGTTTCAATGATTGGGGAGAGACACATGGATGAGCATATTTCTGAGTGTGGACAGTATGGGTTTCTCTTTTTATTCACTTTACGTTGTTAGGTGAGTGAAAATTGGTTCGTGAAAACCATGGGCCAAGTTCTTGTTTTTCTTGGCTTAATATAGTACGTGTGTGGGTGTTTCATTGGTGGAATTAGTTTGCATAGGTTTCCGCACCATTCAGTGCATGTTTTAGTGATGCATGGGGTTTGCATATTAACTTGTTTCCTCTTTCATTAGTGATGCAGATATAGGGTACTCTAGTTTCCACTTTTTTTCGCTTCACGCGATGTAGTTTACTTTTATGGGTTACTTTTATTGCTTAGTGCTAGTTAGTTTTATTGAAATCAATAGCTTGCAGATACAAGGATTATGGGATGTATTATAGTGGGGCACATGGGTATTGTACTTTGAGGGATTTACTTCTGTCTTTTCTATGTATGATATATGTATGATATCATGTTTTCTTTTGGTTGACCTAGCATCTAAGGTATTAAAAACTTGTACACTTGATGACACAAATCACTTTGGAACCTGGTGGAGTATTTCTTTCTTTATTATTGAGTGGCATATTATAGTAGAGTCGCACGTGGTGAGGAGAATAGAAGAAAAATTAAATGAGTGATTCACCCATAGTTTAGTTATTAGACTTTTTAATGGAAATGCTTTCTTGTTTTCATTGGCTTGTTATAGTAAATGCCTTGTTGCATGATAATATTAAATAATGCTATGATATTATTTGGTTATCTAGACTTATTAGTGTGACTTCGGTTAATTTGAATACCATACATGTTTTCATGAGTTGCATGGTTATGGAGTTTAAGTGGTGGTTTGAGGATATTTACTAGTGTATGTTGTTATGCCTGTGTTTGAATGAATGTCACTCGAGTTCGTTGCTTGAATGTATTGTTTGGTAAGTGATGGCTTTTTGGATGGAACTTTGATTGCTATGCATGATGTGGTGGTGTGTATTTTGCTGGCAATCTGTTAGTTCCATGTGGTACAAGATTGAAAGTGTTTGTGAACATGAGGTTTTCCACTTCACCTAGAGACCCAAGGATGACTCTTTCGCCTATAGGAAATATTGGAAAGGGGTTCTCTTCGCCTGTGTGAAACAGTGGAAGAGGATTGGTTTGAGTATTGAACTCTCTCGCCAATGTGAAGCAGTATGGAGAGAAAAGATGTTTTGCTTTACTTCCAGCTCGTTGCTGAGTGTACTGCTAGGTGTGCGATGCCTTGACATTTTTACTCATAAGTCCTTGAGGAATAAGGGAGATTTGTCTTTGCTACAATGGAGAGACTACTCAAACTTTTTATTTTAGGAAACTAGATGTGTGGTGGGGTAAAAGGTGGTGAAAAACCAAAGCTTGATTGTGATTACCATGTTTAAGTGTTTTACTTGGATGTGATGTTGAGTATTATTTGCCATGTTTTGTTTTGCTAAAATTCTATTATATATCATTGGTTATGGTTGGATTACCCCTATTTGTTTGTTTGTTTGTGTATTTTTTGTATGTGCGATGATTGTATAATGTGTGTGTTATACGGGAGCAGATGATATTGTAGATGCTTTTCGCATGAAGTAGAATGAAGAGAGGTTGGGGATGAACTAGGGATTTTTTTCCCTTATTAAGTTGTTTTACCATAATATGATGAATCCACCCCAAGGCTTATGGCTTGGGCCAATGGCCTGGGCCATTTAGTATCTTGCTTCTTAAATAAATACATGTTTTTATTATATTTTGCTTACAACCAAATTGGGCCTTTTATTATGCAGCCCATTTCTTCAACTTGTCCCATGAGTGGCCCATCAAATGGTGTCGTAGGGAGTTGCCACCAGCCTCTTTCACGTGAGTGCTTTGGGCCACATCCAGCAGCCAATCTTCTTGACGCGTGCATCTTAAGCGTCCCATTTTAATTAGAATTGGGCCTGAAATGTGTATCTTGAAGCCCAATCTAATTCATCATCCAGCAAAACCACTTAGACCTTGAAGTCAGCGAATCATTCCACTTTCGTTCAACGTTTCATCACCCGTACCAACCCACTACTAGGTTTTTTCTTGCGTGCTAGTTTAGGGTTCCCATCCTCTTCACGGCGCCTCGTCCACTAGCATCCAATGCTTCTTCCTCACCTTCTAACCGTTAGGGTTCAGCTTGCATCCCTAAACTTAGCCAGCATTTCACCTTTGCCGTTAAGAACCTTTGTTAGATGACTTTCTCTTCTTCTTTGTTTCTCAGCTGCCTTCGTCCATATTAAAGGCATATATGCTTGCTGGAAGCACTTTATTTCTACTGCTTTTGAAATCATACATGTGTTGCTTTGAATCATATATGTGCAATTTGTCGTTGGCACCATATCTGTGCAAATCTGATTAAAATGTTGATTTGTAATATTGTAGTACCTTCTATTTGGCCTTTTGTTTGATGCTGAACATAGTTTCATTATTGTATGGTTTCTGGCTAAATCACATTCTATTGCATTCGTGATTCATTTTGTTTTAACGAGAGTCAACCTTTCCTTGCTTGAGTGTCTTTCAAATTTTTTAAGTTGAATCTTTTGATTTTCCACATGTGCATATGTTAATTGACATTGGAAGCATTAAAATTGTTGTGAACTGTGACCTAAACTCACGAGTGTGCTTGATCTTTGAAAGTTGAAAAGAAAATCAATGAAAAGAAAAGGAAAAAATATGCAATGCAAAGATATTGATAACAAGCCTATCTGGAAAAAGCAAATTGCAATAGCAGTTCATCACTTCATCTTTACTTGTATTCCAATTTCATTTTGAGATGCATATGCATTGTTTTGGATTCAACTTGTTTTGTGTCTTCTTGATTTTTGTTTTGTTAATCATATTCTAGACCTATTCCTTAAGTTCTTTTTGTGTGCCATCTTCCTTGATTTGCCTTATTTTTCTTGCTTGTCATTGTTGATTACTCTTTGAGTTTGTCCACATACCCCATCACTTGATATAGTACAGTTCTCAATTGAGCTTTTATTGATTTTTTGACTTGCTATTCTTAAGTGGAAGCACTTGATTTCCTTGGCTTTCTTTACTCTGGAGACTCACTGTTGTTTGGCAGCCTTTGTAGGTGAAGCTTCAACTTAAAGGCGAAGTTGTTATCAGTGACTCTGCTATAGGAGTAAACTGCCGAGAGAAAGCAGGAGTGAGTGGGACTTAAGAGCACCACAGTGATGTTAGAAAGAGTGCAACCACGAGAGGATTCCTAGGAGTGAGTTGGGCTAGATTTTAAACAATTTACCAAGAGGGAAACCGAGAGCCTCGTTCACTTCCAACTGCACTTTATATTTTTTTTAGTTTTCTATTCTTCATACCACAAAATTTTGATGTATTTTTCTTTCAATTTTTAATTCATTTGGCTTAGGGGGGAAAATGCTTTAGAGCAATCCCATCCTTAGCATGGTTTGCAATAGTTGTAATCGTGTAGGGTAAGGTTCAAAAGGTCCACTTGCTTCTTCACTTAGGCATTTTTGTCTAGTTATATTTTCATGTTTTTTAAGTTTTCTGTCTTTCTGTTTTCAATGTCCAGGTTCTGGTTGTGATATGCATGTTTGATTCTTGTTTTAAGTCTTTGTGGTATTTAAGATGTGTTTTTAACTTGTAGATGACCTTTCTTTGCTCTTAGGAAAAACTTTCTTACACTTCTTTAAAACTGTTTTCTCTTGCTTTAATTGTTCTGAGATTTTTTACTAGACGTTTTATGAAAGCTAACTAAAGATTTCTAGCTAGGAAAGGCTTGGTTCCTAAGCTTGTCCAAAGTGACTCACCTCCCTTTCCTGGGAATATCTTTAGAAATTTTTCATTCTATTTCTTTTTAAAAATTTCATTTAACTTCTTTTAGATAATTGTTTTTCATACTTCGTTCTTTTACAATGAGTTGTTCTTTGTATGTTGGTTCTTCTAGGTTGCATAGGAATAATAGTAATGAGTTGCATTATACCATTCATACTGACATTCCATTCTTTGGGGAGGATATAGGACCAATATAATTCAGAGATTGGATGTGGGATATAGAGAAGTTGGTGCAACCAATGTTTCGTAAATATAGTCAATCTGACATTCTTAGGCATATTATTTCTAGGTTTGTAGGACCACTAGTGCAGATTTGACATTTTACTTCGCATTATAGGCCTCAGTTGCAGCTGAACCGAAGCCTATAAGGAGGCGGTGGCATTTTTGCAATTCCGTCCAACTATATTGCCTCGGGTCTCTATAAACCGGTGCACCAAATGGACTTTTGGCCCCGATTACAACTGAACCGAAGCATATAAGGCAGCATCAGCTTTCAAATTTTCAAAAATGGGTTTTGGCCTCGGGTCTTTAAGGACCGAGGCAATAAATGAGCTTTTGGCCTCGGTTATTAACTGAATCGAGGCCATAAAGGCAGCATCAGCTTTCAAATTTTCAAAAATGCCACCAGCATCAGGCTTTTGGCCTTGGGTCTTTAAGGACCGAGGCAATAAATGGGCTTTTGGCCTCGGTTATTAACTGAACCGAGGCCATTAAGTATGTTAAAATTCCCAATTTGTGAGCCCTAATTACTATTTATCGTCTCCTCAACTCACTTTTCTCCGCGCGAATTTCTCGCTCTTTCTCTCGAGGGCGACGACCTTTCCTTCTGCGAACTCCTCTGCGGCCATTGCTTCGGTTCGTGACCTCCCTCTTCTTCGTTCATGGCAGCAGCTTCAGCGAGGGTGGTGACCGGCGACGTCTGCTTTGCAATATGGTGGTTCGTCTGGGCGACCTGGTTTCGCAACGCAGACAACCTTTGGTTTGGGTTTTGCAAGTCTCGCTTCGTGTTACAGTTTCTAATTCTGGTTTCATCTTCAGGTAAAGGATTCGTAGCGGTGGTTGCGTCTTCTCGTGACGGTGGAGGCGACAGTCACTCAGGCGCGATGTGTAGTGTTCTTCACACAAGGATTTCGCACCTACATTTCACTGGTTTTGTTTTTCTGCAGGTGGTGCACACTATTCCTGGTGATTTTGGTTATGTGTTTACGGTGGTCGCCAATATGGTTGTCGCTAATTTCGACGATGGTGTCACAATGATGGAAGGAACAGGTGGGACTATGTTGCTCTATGGCTTCGGCTCTAGAGACTCGAGGCAGAAAAATGAATCTATGGCTTCGGTTCTAAAGACCCGAGGCCAAAAGTCTCCCCTTTTGACCTCGCCTCAATATGCCTCAGTTCTGGAACCAAGGTAAAATACAAAAAACAACCGGAGCCAAACACCCTTCCTGCACTAGTGGACGTGCATATAAGTGGTGGCAAAAGAGACAATTTAGAGTACAAAAGGGAAGAGAATCATGCATTAATACATTTTATGAATTGAAAGCATGCATGTGGAAACAACTTATTCCCTCTTCATTTAGGATAAATTGAGAGCGACATTCTAAGATACAAAACTTCATTGACATATGTGATGCATTCATCCAATTTTTCTCGTCAAGAAAAAGATTTCAAGAACAACCTTGACTAGCTCTTGAGTAAGCAAAGAGAGGGAGAGAGAGAGAGAGAGAGCACAACATAAGAGAGAAAAAAGAAAAGCTTGAGAAGCTTCGTGCTAAGCAAAGGAAAAGAGAGCAAGAGAAAAAGGAGAAAAATGAGAAGAAAAGAATATAAAGAAGAAAAGGCAAAAGAGGAGAGGTTAAGAAAAGCCAAAGAAGAGAATGAGAGAAAAGAATATGAAGAAAGAGAGAAAATAAGACAAGAGAAAGAGTTTGAACGAAAATCTCAAGTGGTAGAGTTTAAGAGAAATGCACTAGTACAAAGGGAAATCGTGGTTAAGGAAGTAGTTTTCCATCCTTCTACACTTCCTTCCATGAATACCCAATTTCCAAAGGGAGTAATCCCATCTGTAAACTCTTCCTCCTTTTCCATAAATTCATTTGTCTTGTTTTCTTCTCAACCGTTTTATTCTCTATAAACCCCAATTTTTTTCATCTTGTAAAGGTTTGGGCCTGGCCTTTTCGTAGGCCCAAGACCAACCCACCAAGGAACCCCAATATCTCTTTCAGCTTACTACTTTAGTCCTTGGGTTGTGGCGCTCCTTAGTGGTGGATCTGTTTGTATTTGTTAGCATCTAAGCAAGGTAAGGGAAGCTAGGTCTCTGTTTTTCTTTTGTGTCTTGAAATATATGGTCACTTTCTGCTTTTGTTGTATGCGTAAAGTGGTTTAAAAATGCTTGTATCTATTTTGAGTGAACTGTATGGATTGTACTTGGCTGTGTTGGGTGTTGCATGCGTGAAATAGTGGGAGAGAGTTGGTATTTTCGCCCAAGCGAGCTCATCTCGCCTAGGCGAGAATAGTAGAAGCTCGCCCTGGTGTTGCTCGAGCATCCCGCTCAGGCGACCAACTCTTGTTTTGAGCGACGCATTGCCTCGCTCAGGCGAGAATGGCTCGCCCAAGCGAGCACTCGAGGAAAGCCAGTGTGCACTGCTCGCATCCTCGTCCAGGCGAGGGATTTTAGTTTTGGGCGAATGGTGATCTCGCCCAGGCAAGCTGGTCTCGCCTAAGCGAGGGCTCACAGAGTGCCAATGTTATAGGCCTCACGTAGGTGAGAATGCCTAGCTTAAGCGAGACAGTTGTTGTCGCTTAGGCGAGGGCTTCTAGCCTAAGCGAGAACAGTGCAAATTTACACTTTATGTTCCTCTTTACGTTGTGTGTGGCTATTCATCTCGAACATGCATGATTTATGTGTAATTGCATGAGTTGTATGAGTTGTATGCACTAAAATTGGTATGTTAGCATGAGTAACACATGGGATTCTGCTTGGTTGGTTGAGAACGTGCATGAGAATTTAATGTTGAGATAACAAGTGGTGGTTATGGTATGAGGATCATGAAATTGGTGTGAGATAGGCATAATTCCATGAGTCTCGTGAGGAGACTTCATGGTGGTGTGTAGTGTATATATTAAGATAAGGATTCAAGTAAGGATCGCATCCCGAAACTTTAAAGCGTCAATGAGTCTCATGTAGAGCAAACTGACCCAAGTGGTGAGAGTAGCGGGAGGCCCTAGTCTCTAGCAGGATAATGGCTTTAGACGTTTAAAGGCTAACCTTGTGTGTGGTAGGATGAAACCCATTGGCAATGGCTCTACAGATTAGTAGAGGCCACTGCAAGTGCAAGGGTCCAGTGAATTCGATCTTAGTATATGAATCTGGATAATTGAGTCATAGTTTCTTGCTTGGTTGCTATAACATGAATTGGTGCTTACTTTGCTGCATGCTTGAGGACTATCTTAAGTATTTGTTTGCTACAACATGTTAAATTTATTTTCATTAGCTTACCCTTTCGTTTTGTGTATGTTCTTGTCTTATCTTCTCGTTTGCGATGATCACATTATTGGTGGGAGCAGATGGAGGAAATGTTCAAGGTAGATTTGATGGTCGCAGTGGTGCTGTATAAGTTGAACCTGTTATATGTGGCTCTCAGGAGTAGTTTATGGCTCTAGTGCCTTTCTGTAATTCTTTGCTCTAGGAGCAACCCTTTTGCAAAACTGTTAAATTCCCTGGTTTATGTTTGCTTATGGCATGGAGGTATACCTAAGTTCCTTTCTAAATACATTTGATGGATGACTGTAACAATGAATCCTATTAAGTGACTGTTTATCTCATGTGCTCCTTATTATTATAACTATGCGATGTTTTATTTAGTAGATCATTCTATTTAAATGGGATGTCACATTCTCCACCTCATTAACTTATTTCATACTTTTCAACATATTTTGCCCCAACACACTTTGACATTAAAATTCTTTTCAAAACTTATTTAAGTCAAAGTGTGAGACACTCTTGCGAAGCGGACCGAATATCACATTTTCCCAAATATAAAAGCCCATCTTAACACCTCTTACCTTATTATCTTCTACATGGAATATGTGATTTTAATGCAATTTTGTTTGATGACTATTGCAGATATGTGTTTGATCCTGGTGGACACAAGTTTTGGTTGTTGTAAGCCTTTAAAAACCACCTTGATCTGAGGACAGATCCTTTTCAAGAGGGAGGGGATGATGAATCCACCCCAAGGCTTATAGCTTGGGCCAATGGCCTGGCCCATTTAGTATCTTTGTTCTTAAATAAATACATGTTTTTATTATATTTTTCTTACAACCTAATTGGGCCTTTTATTGTGCAGCCCATTTCTTCAATGTGTCCCATGTGTGGGCCCATCAAATGGTACCATAGGGAGTTGCCACTAGCCTCTTTCACGTGAGTGCTTTGGGCTTGAAATGTGTATCTCGAAGCCCAATCTAATTCATCATCCAGCATAACCACTTAGACCAAGAAGCCAATGCATCATTCCACTTTCATTCAACGTTTGTTCATCACCCGTACCAACCCGCTGCTAGGGTTTCTCCTGCGTGCCAGTTTAAGGTTCCCATCCTCTTCACGACGCCTCATCCGTTAGCATCCAATGCTTCTTCCTCACCTTATTATCATTAGGGTTCAGCTTGCATCCCTAAACTTAGCCAACATTTCACTTTTGTCATTAGGAACCTTTGTTAGACATCTTTCTTTTCTTCTTTGTTTCTCGGTTCCCTTCCTCCACTATAAAGACAGGCCAACCTCTTGTAACAACTTAGCTTTGATGAATATAGTGTTGTTTATACCCTTTCTCGAAGCTCAAACCCAAACCCTAAATAAGGTATTCACCTTATCGGGTTGTCCTAAAACAGTGAGAGTTCGAGAAACAATTCCCCATTAGAACTCAATCGAATAATAAAAAAACATTTAAAAATGAAAATAAAAAAAAACTTAAAAATTGAAAAACATATACTTTAAATAAATTAAAAATATTTATAATACAATGAATAATTTTTTAATTTACAATTTAAGTATTTTTAATTTAATTTGTTTTACAATTTTTCTTTTATATAATTAATAAAGAAATAAATTAAATAAAAAGGTAAAATTTATTCAACTTCAAACTAATATATATATATATATATATATATATATATATATATATATATATATATATATATATATATAT
>Ga0214544_1005602_pt1 | contig 24114 bp, 22 predicted proteins | sample CNSS3metaG_FD_160074 | JGI IMG/M metagenome (GOLD analysis project Ga0214544, IMG submission 160074) | Root nodule microbial communities from cowpea collected in UCLA plant growth center, Los Angeles, California, USA - CNSS3 | ecosystem: Host-associated > Plants > Roots > Nodule | place: USA... | reverse complement strand
GAGCCACTAGTGTCTTCTCTGTACCATCCCAAATATATAGCTGACATGGATGAGTGTCATCCATGTCATCCCCGGGTGGAGCTGAACAACTCCCCTTTCCGCTTCTACCTGTTAGAGCCAACGATTTATTAATGTTATTCAATTACTTTATTAAATATCATTTATTCAATTCATAACTTATAGAAAACAAATTTACCCGTGGGAGGCACAAATGGGTCTAGTTCTGGCGGATGATCCACTGGCGAACAAATGCCATAATGTTCAAATTGGCGCATAAGTTCTTCTCTCACCTGCGCCGTGATCATTTCCTTCATTCTTTGTTCATAATCAGCACCATGACTGCATAAAGACTGACGAGAGGAGGAACCAAAAAATTGGCGTATGCCGACTCCTGATTCAGCACCACGCACACATCCAGGGTGCTCAGGTCGTCCAATTACAGCAGCAAGTATGTCATGACGACCTTCTGGAATGAATCCTCCTTGGGAGGTCTGCTCATCCAACGAATCCTACAATGTAACAAAAAAATTTATATAAGAAAAAATACAATATAAAACATGAACGAGCTATTTAGATAAGAATTGTATCTTACAATTTTCTCATAGATTTCTCGTGCAGATTCAGAAGTGTAGTTGCCCGATGAGCGTAAACGGGTTAACTTCCACTTTTGATGACGTTATGGTGGTGAAGGAGGCTCAGTATCTTCACCCTCAGAAGGTGGGGGCCTAGATTTTTTCTTTTCTGTCATTATCTTCTCTTCAAGTTTTCTATACCCACCACAAGATAATATGTGCGGGTTTTTATTTTGAGCACTTATGCTTTGAGCCTTTTTTCTCTTTATCTGTAACATATAAAACCCACTTTATGAATTAGTTAAAATTTTGCATAATTATCAATTGTGCTATTGATGATTTCAAATAAACATACCTGCCATCCCTCATATGTCTGAAGCTCAAGAAACTGACGCCATGTGTCTTCATCAATCCAAGTGTATTTCAACAATGGATTTTCATTCTTTTTATGTCCAAAGACATACCTAGACGTCAACTTGGTCTTAAAACCACGAAATTTCTCAGCCACCGATGACAAACATTTTTGTTTTAGCGTCGACACATTTGGAATATCAAATGTTAGCTGGAATATAGAAAATGTCATCAATAATATTGATCATATCATCAACAAAATCAAAGTATAACGTTAATAACATTAATATTAGTTACCAATAAATCCTGCCATATCATTTCCCGATCAACTTCAGTGACATGATCAAAAGATGGCATAAGAATTGATATTCTCTCTCGTGCCAACATTCCTAAATAGCTTTTGAAGACGTCTGCATAACGACCACTAGGCATTCCAGTGTCGACGTTAATATCAACATGTGTTTTCTGACCTTTAGCTCTTCTAATTAAGAGTTGTCTCAACCTAGTGGCTCCTCTGGTGAGTCTCTTAGTAGGTGCTTCATCCTCTGATGAAGTATGATGTTCAGCCATGTATCTATGAAATGAAACATAAAAAAACATTAATAAGCAACATATAAAATAACATATAAAATATTACTTAACAAAACACCTAAATTTTTACAAGAACATGAAATTCATACATAAAGCTATTGATTGGTCATATGTATATTCCTTCATTGTGATCTTCTCGAATTGCATGTACATCATCAACTAGATGGATTTCATCAACATTGATCGTTCTTCTGAATGGGTGGGTGACAACAATATTAAGATCACTCAGATTCTCTTCATTAGGATCAATCTGATTTTTTTTCATGAAGAGCGACAAACCAATGTTCAGACGCATGATCTTTAACATAGAAAACCTGAGATACTTGTTGTGCCATGATAAATGGCTCGTCTCGATAACCCACCTTTCAAAAATCAACTAGAGTCAATCTTGATTCATCTATTTTGACACCACTCTTATTGTCAACCCACTTACATTTGAACAGTGGAATAGTAAACATGGTTTAATCAACCTCCCATATCTCTTGTATTATACCATAGTATGTCATTAATCCTACTACGAGATTTTGATCTTTAGATGTAGAAAATTGTAGCGACTCAGCTTCAAGACTGACTCCACTATTTTGTACTGTGCTTTTATCATCTAGAGACTTCGTATAGAATGTGCAATTATTGATTTCATAACCTGTAGATGACATCAAATTTCAACCCATTCACTAACCACATCAAAGTCTCAAAACATTGTGAATCTTTCAAAACCTCAGATTTAAACCAAGGCATGAATGTTCTATTATGCTCCATCAAATGTTATTTCTCTGATTGTCTTGGATTGTTCTCTTTCATAATGACTTTGTGTGCAAATAAGTAAGGCATTACCTCATCTGTGTTGTTCAATATGTATAGGTGTGCTTGCATCAATTCTTCACGATCTTTGCTAACCACACTCACACTTTGGACATTTTTTCAAATCTTCAAATTCTTTTCTGTATAATATGCAATCATTAGAACATGCATGTATCCTTTTATACTCCATACCCATCGAACAAAGAATTTTCTTGGCGTCATGGTTTCAAGTGGGTAGAGTATTTCCCTTGGGAAGCATTTCACTCAAGAGCACGAGCAATTCTGTGAAGATTTTATCTGTCCAACCATGGGTGGCTTTCAAATTCATAAGTCTTGAAACCGCTGATAATCGCGTGAACTTTGTTGAACCGACATACAACGGAGTTTCCACATTAGCAGACATCGTCTCATACACATGCGCTTGTGCAAAAGCTTCTACACCAACATCTCGTATCATGTCCTCCATATTGTCTTCTTCTACTCGCTCTTCACATCGCTCTTGTAGTCGCTCTTTCATGGTAGAATGGACAACATGTTCAGTTCGAGAAACAGTTGGAATGTTTATTAATTCGTCGTGCCATGTCCATATTGTATAACTTCTAAGGAAATCATCACAAATAAGATGTTCCCTAACCTGAGTTGCATTCAATTTTCTCTCATTCAAACAGTTGATACAAGGACATCTGAACTTCACCTCATCATCACTTCTCCTCTCATAACGTTGCACAAATTTTATAAATTCTTCTACTCCATTCTCATACTCAGCGTTGATATGTGGTAAATTAATCCAATCTCAATCCACACTGAAATTGCGTGAACAATTTCAATAATTTTTGAATCAATGCTCACGTTGTAATCAAAGTGTGACTGTATCCCATTTAAGAAGATTCACTTTCTTTATTTTATTAATACACATTACTTTTAAAATACATATCTTAAATTTCACGAAATTTTGCCAGCATTTCGCATTGGCCTTCAGGATACACGAAATGAAAGTGATTATAAACCACAATCAAATATGCTCCCGAAGATCAATACAAAACACAATTGACAAATATTCATGAATTTTAAGATATGTATATTAATATATATATATATATATATATATATATATGCACTAATAAACTACTAGAAAGTGATTAATCTTCTTAAACTGTCTAATCGAACAATTCAAGATTCAATACATTTAAATTATTAGTATTGTATCCCCTTATATCTAATTAAAAAAAAAGTAGTTTCTTCAAAATGAAAACTTGGGGACAATACATAATTTTCGTATTGAATCTTAAACGGGAAACTAAGGCTAACTCATAGTATATATAAACAATCCAAACAATTTCAATTCCAATGAAAATTAATACTTGCAATAATCGAAATTGAAAATTAATATATACAAAATGGAAAACGAAACAAAAACGAGTTAGAAACTTACATTGGAGGAATGGCGGTACGACAATTGCCGAAAAAACCGACAAGGAGGTGCACCAGTGGAGGCGACGCCGCGACAATGGCCAAAGGAGGAAGCTGGTGGCAGCGACGAGAGAGAGACGAGAGAGATACGAGAGAGAGAGAGACGCGAAATGGAGGTGCAGCACAAAGGGGGCTCGTTCACGTACGTGGTTGCAGTGGTCGGAGGTGGCCGGTGGGTGTGGTGGCAGTGGGTGCAGCGGAGAGAGAATGGGGTAGTTGTAGAGAGGGGTGTGGGGAATAAGAAGAGAAATGGAGCTCACAAATTTTGTGCCCTAATTAAACCATATGGCCTCGGTTATTAATTGAACTGAGGCATATAACCCTATTTGGCACCAGTTTAGAGCCACCCGAGGCCAAAGAGGTAACGACTAGTGGGTTTTTGGCTTCCGGTCTGGGCAACCGAAGCATATGAGCCACCTTTGGCACCGATTTTTGGCAAACCGAAGCATATACCACTCTTTTGCTTCGGGTTAAGCTGAATCGAGACATAAAAGTTGTTTGAAATTGCAAAAATGCCACCGCACCATTATATGCTGCAGTTCCTAGGCAATCGAGGCATATAAGGCGAGGTAAAAATTAATGTCTGCACTAGTGTGGTATTGTTGGTTCAGATACATGAAATGATTGATATAATGGCTTAGAATTAGATTGAGGCGCAATTGAAGGCTGACTAATTGAAGATATCCTCACTTTCAAGGTTCTTGAAAATAAATTGGCTAGATATTCCTAAAACTGAATATAAAATGAAATTGATATATACAAAATCAAATGTAAAACATATTATATACATAATACTTATTCATGAAATATGATAAAACAAATTATTTGGCTGAGGTGCAGATGGAGGTGGAAGGCAAGCATATTTAGGACCTTGTTGAATAGTTGCTTGAGATGCAGATGGAAATGGAGGGGAAAATGAAAATGCAGAAAGAGGTGGAGGGCAAACATATTTATGACCTTATCATTGTTTATACGAAGCAGAAGCTAACAGAAAAACACATGCATAGATTAGCAATGAAATTACAGTCATAATTGTGATAATGGCAGCCTAATGAAATTAAAAAAGACAAAATTAGCAATTTATAATCATAATTGTGACATAACCATCATCAGTACATGACAAGAAACTACAGTCATAACCATCATCAGAATTCTAACCTTTGTCCTCCACTTCAAGTTACCATAGTTCACCCTCACATAAGGATCACTTGTCCCTCGAAGATCAGCAGCAATAAGGTCTCTTGCTTCAATCACAACAAGTTCTATCCAACCATTGGCTGAACCTTGTGTATATCAAAGGATTAGTACATGCTATAGCTTGAAAAGACCTACTATTAGCTCTGTACATCATTTTGCTATATAACTTGTTCAAAAGAATTGCTAATTTCCTTTTGAAAAAACTTACCCTTGATCCTTCTTGGTCCTCCACCCTAACTACTTCAATTTTAAGTCTTAATCTCAAAAAATTTCTTCACTGAAGCATTTTACATTTAGGTATTCATCACCATCATTCTCATCAAAATCAAATGATTCATTCCAGGAAGTACTGAAAGAGCAAAAAGCCTGATATGAAAAGTGGAGCACGAAAAGAAAGTAGCAATGGCACGATTACTTAGCAGTGGCAAAATAGAACACACTATGATTCAATGGCTATGGCACAGTTACTTGGCGGTGGCAAAATCGCACGCAGTGACAAAATCAAAAAGAGAAACGAAATTAGGGAAAAACCGAAAGCAAAAACCGAACGCAGTAGCAAATGAAATGAAAATGAAACCGAGATTGAAATGTTGTGGAAGACGAAATCGGGAGATCGAAAGAGAAAAATCAAAAGACAAAATAGGGAGATGAAAAATGAAAACGAAATTGGAAGCAAGAGAGAGCAATCTTCGTTACCTCAAGCTTCATTACGTAGAAGTTTCCCTGAGACCGTGAGGAAGAATGGTGGAGAAGGATGTGTAGCGGTGGTGGAGAACGGTGGAGAGTGGAGAATGATCTTCTCCTATGAGACACGACCACACGACAAAGAAAGCATCACTTCATGAGACAGTAGTGTTTCTAAAATATTAAAAATTACAAAAGAAAAAGAAAATGAAAAAATTAATTAAAATTTAAATTTTACGGGGGTTCTTTAAAAAACCATTGGTACTTAACTGGGATTTTTAAAACCTCCGGTACATCATATTTTACTGGAGGTTATTATAACCCAAACTAATTAACTCCTTCTAAAATTAAATATTTTTGTAGTGTTCCCACTTCGATAAGGTGTGTCAATTTAGTCTTTGTTTTTAAAAAAGTTTCAATTGAAGTAAATAACTGAAGTGATAATAGACCTACTATTAGCTTTGTACATCATTTTGCTACATAACTTGTTCAAAAGAATTGCTAATTTCCTTTTGAAAAAACTTACCTTTGATCATTCTTGGCCCTCCACCCTAACTACTTCAATTTTAAATCTTAATCTCGAAAAGTTTCTTCACTGAAGCATTTTACATTTAGGTATTCATCACCATCATTCTCATTAAAATACAATGATTCATTCCAGGAAGTACCGAAAGAGCAAAAAGCATGATATGAAAAGTGGAGCACGAAAAGACAGTAGAAATGGCATGATTACTTGGAAGTGGCAAAATCGAACGCACTCTGATTGCAATTGATATGGCATGGTTACTTTGCGGTGGCAAAATCGCATGCAGTGACAAAATCAAAAAGAGAAACGAAATTAGGGAAAAATTGAATGCAGTAGCAAATGAAATGAAAACGAAACCGAGATTGAAATGTTGTGGAAGACGAAATCGGGAGATCAAAAGAGAAAAATCGAAAGACGAAATAGGGAGATGAAGTATGAAAACGAAATTGGAAGCAAGAGAGAGCAATCTTCGTTACCTCAAGCTTCATTACGTAGAAGTTTCCATGAGACAGTGAGGAAGAACGGTGGAGAAGGATGTGCAGCGGTGCTGGAGGACGGTGGAGAGTGGAGAACGATCTTCTCCTCTGAGACACGACCACGCGACAAAGGAAAGCATCACTGCACGAGACACTAGTGTTTCTAAAACATTAAAAATTACAAAAGAAAAAGAAAATGAAAAAATTAATTAAAATTTAAATTTTACGGGAGTTCTTTAAAAACCCTTGGTACCTAACTGGGGTTTTTAAAACCTCCGGTATATCGTATTTTACTGAGGTTATTATAACCCCAACTAATTAACCCCTTCTAAAATTAAATATTTTTGTAGTGTTCCCACTTCCATAAGGTGTGTCAATTTAGTCTTTGTTTTTAAAAAAGTTTCAATTGTGTTCCAACTTTTGAAAGAGTATCCTAATTAGGTGCCTTTCAGAAAGAAAAAATAAATTACTAACGTCATTAACGACATGTCACGTGTCAATTTGTGATTTTTTTTATTTTTTTATTTTTGCAAAACTATTATGTTGTCACCTGTCAAGTCTCTTGTGTACTACGTAGCAGGGGGCAATGTCACGTGTTACTCCCAAGTATTTTTGTCTTAATTTAAATTTAGTCCTTATACATGTCTCTTTGATCCAAGTTAGTTGTTATTTATGTCTCTTTTGATTCAATTTTGTCCCAATTTTTTTTTTTTTTGAAAATATAGCAATCTTATCTCTCTTCAATTTGAGACCACATTTATTATTTGTATAAATGTTATACTAATATTTTTTGTTAAAAATTACTTTTTAACATATTACATTATTCTATATTATTAACCTATGTTTTATTGATCATTAATTTTTTTTTTTTCAAAATAGAACATCATTGTATATCTTTTAAATTAGAGCATTTTTTTTATAGCAAACATCTATAAGGAATAAAGAACGATTGCTCTCTCCATTTCCTTTTAATTGTTGATTTTTTTCAAGTGTTCCTTTTTAATATTTTATTTTTTTAAAATTTTAAAATAACATGTTTTTTTTTCATTTATGTCTTAATACGTAATTATAATCCTGTCGATTTCATTTTGCAAGAACCCAACCCAACCAATTAATCTTTGTTCGTCATTATATATGCAATTCTTACCAAATTATCATGTTACTCCTTTTGTAATTTATTTTTATTTTGACTTGATTTAAGATAAAGACATTATCCATCGGTATTATTTTTGTGGCACATAGCTTCATCATTCATGGAGGCATCGTTTGAAAAAGTAAAAAACATGAAATTGAGAAAAAAATATTACTTTTCAGAACATCTCCAATTATGATAAAAAAAGATATAGTAACATCTATTTTTGACAACTTATCTCACAACATGAAGTGACATTTGTTGTTTAATTTCCTTCAATTTTCACGTTGACTTTCTTTGGAAGAGAGTGAGAGGCGAAAAAGCAAAAAATTGAGAAAGAGAGAGAGAGAGAGAGCAAATTGAAGGAGAGAGAGCAAGGCACAAGTGCAAATTGTTGAACTGAAGAGTATCTCGTTCGTCGTCTTCAACCGGTGATCTTCATCTTCAACTGTTGTTCTTCATCTTGAACCCCTATTTTTTTTAAATCCCATCTTCTTTTTCATCCCAACATTGTGGGTTTTCCCATTGGAGAAAAGTTCTAATGATTCAGTGTCTGCATCTAAGTTGTCTTCTTCTTCCTCACCTCACACTTACCTCTCTGTGTTGCTTACTTCCTCAACTCTTGTCTTCTTCAACCTCTCGACAAAGTGTTGAAATCATTTTCTTTGAGAACCCATTTGGTTCTTCATTTCCCCTTTGTCATTGTTGGTGAAGTTTTTCGTTTGTTTACCCAGTGTACGAAAGGTGTGGAGGTCTGTCGTTGGTATCGATTTTAACGTGGTGACAACAATAGCGTTAGGTCAGACACACATGTACAAAGTAGTGTTGTAATAAGTGCAAACTCACTTCATGTTAATTGCGCCACTACAAACTACCACAGTAAAAATGGGTCCTTTTCGCCAAAATCGATATCAGCAACGAACCACCACACCTTTCGTACACTGGGTAAATGAACAAAAAACTCCACCAACAATGACAAAGGGGAAACGAAGAACCAAATGGATTTTCAAGTAAAGAGGGGTTCAACATTTTGTCGAGAGGTTGAAGAAGACGTAAGTTGGGGAAGTAAACGACGTGGAGAAGTAAGCGCGAGGTGAGGAAGAAGAAGACAACTTGGATACGGACGCCGAATTGTCGGAACTTTTCTCTAATGAAAAAACCCACAACGTTCGACGAAGAAGAATAGGAGTTTTTAGAAAAATAAGGGTTCAAGATGAAGAACAATGGTTGAAGATGAAGATCACCGGTTAAAGACGACGAACAAGATGCTCTTAGTTCAACAATTTGCATTTATGCTCTGCTTTTTCTCCTCCAATTTGCTCTCTCGCTTTTTTGTTTTTTTCTCCTCCAGCTTTCTTCCAACGTGAAGATTAAAGAAAATTAAAAAACAAATGTCACGGTGTGTGATAAGTTGTCAAAAAATAGATATTACCATATCATTTTCCATTATGATATTACTAATTATCTCACTAAATTTACCTAAAGATATATATAACTAATAAATGTTAGTTTGAAATTAATCTTTCATTTCAATTATGTATATAAATATATATTTCATCCTTAACACACTAAAAATATCCTTAGAAATCAATTTAGAGACCAAATTATTTAATAATAAAAACTTAAATAATTAATATTCGTAATCAATTTAGGAACTATTTTAGTTACCAATTTAAAGATAAATTATAACTTTTTAAAATTATTTTAATTATTAATAATTTTTAATTTATAAATTGATATTTAAATTGATTATTATAAAAATTATTATTTTTATTATTAAAATTAATTATTATTCAAAGATTTTCTTATATCGTAAAACTTAAATATTATACCTTTCTAAAAAAAATTAAATTCATATACTTCCGTGTATGTATCGACTTATATTATAGTGAAAACTAATAATTATGCTAGGTAATATCACATAATGAGAGAAAAAGAAAATAAATAACGTTAATTAAGAATTAATTTGCACTTTCTAAAAGTATGCATGTATCATTATTACTTTACAGAAAATATGTTAATAAGACTTCCTTTTACTCTAATTTTAAATTGTTTAATGACCCTCTTTTCGCTACAAAAATAATCAATTTGTCAAGTTTATGCACTCTAATATATAATATATCTTTGGAAAATATTGTTGTTTTAAGGGAAAAAGGAGAGAAAAAAAAAAGAAAAAACAAAACCATCATTAAAGTTATTATGAGTGGTTGGAATGATTTTATTAATCATAACTGAATCTTTCTCCTATGATGTTTATCCGAATATGCTTCAACAAATTTATAGAAAGTTAAAAAAAAAAAAATGTTAATATAATTTGAGAGGGAACTTTATCCAGAAGGACAAACAAAGGCTAATAATGAACATGTTTGAAGTTTTTGTAGAGCTAACAAAGTAATCATGTACAATATCCTAACTCATCATGCATATATTATAATTATATAAAAAATACTTATCCTCTTTGTTAAGTTTTAAAGGATGAAATATTACCAATACTTTTGATATACTTAACTTTTTTTCTCTCTAATGGTATTTATTTTCTTTTTTTAAATTTCCCATCAAAATAAATTAATTAAATCGATGGTACCTACATTATGGAAACTGTCATACAATATATCACATTTAAATATGAGAGAATACAAAGTTGACACGACTAATTTGATTTTTGTTAAAAAATAAACATTAATTACTCCAATTAACTTATTATATTAATTGGGTGCGTTGTGACATCACACATAAATAATATCAAACCATACAAAAATTGTAAGAAAATTTTCTATTAACAACAAATTTTAGTGATAAAATGTTGTTAATCACTATAATGACTAATGTAGATATTAATTTATAAAATAAAAAATTATTTATTGTTAAAATAATCACTATTATAAATAAAAAGAAAAAAGTTGTTTGACACCACTTAACAACCATTTGACAACTTGTATAAGGTTAAATAGTCTTAACAAAAGTTCACTTTTATATTTTTAAAAGAAAGAGAAAGTAAATAGTAGTGAAGGATAGTGTCAAATGGTGTCCTAAATAAAAAATTATAATATTGGTCTCTAGAATTTAATTATCAAGATCTTACCAAAAAAAAATTAATTTATAAATTTGTCACTAAATATTAACTACCAAAAGAATTAGTTTATAAATTAGTTTCTAATTAATTAGTGATTAATTTAGTAATCAATTATAATTTTTTATTTATAATAATAATTATTTTAATAACTAATAATTTTTTATTTTATACATTATTATAATGATTAATAATTTTTTGTCACTAAAATTAGTTATTATTTAATAGTTTTTTTTTGCAGTAAAATAACTTTAATATTTGTTCTTTCATAATCTTTTATAAAAATAATCTCCCGTAGAAAGATGGAAGAAACCTTACGTATTTAGGTAAGGGGACATATTTAATTTAAGGGTTAAATATGTTTTTATTTTTTAACTTTAAGTGAATTTTAGAATGTGTCTATTTTGAAATTTTAGACCAATTTAGTCCTTCATTTTTTGAAATACGTGGATTTAGTCTTTTTAATCAAATTTTGATAGGTTTATTTGATGTTTCGTACACATTTCAGGATTGTATTTGAGTTGTTTATGTTGTTTGACACATTTTTGCTTTAATGTTAAGTCAAATACTATTATGAAATGCGCTTGAAATGTCAAATAAACTTAACAAAATTTGATTAAAATGACTAAATCCACGCATTTTGAAATATGAAAGACTAAATTGGTCCAAAATTTCAAAATGGACTAATTTCAAAATTCACTGAAAGTTAAGGGATAAAAAATATATTTAACCCTTTCTTGATATAAATATTTAGATAGTCATCGCTATAAGTATATCATAGATTTATTCCTTGAACATTATTAAAATAATTTAGTTAATATCTAGTATGATTACATATATTTTGCATATTAAATTGGATTGTAGTCTATATATTTCAAAATGTTAAAAACAAACTCTCTAATATTGAGAAAATCTATGTAGGAAGTATAATTAAATTAATTCCAACCGGTCAAAAATTATTGCATATAATTTCTCTTGTTTCTTACATATTTCTTAAATATAGTTGTAGTTAAAAAAAAAAAACTCAATTTTCAAACTTTATTGTTTCACACACACAAAAAAAAAAAATATTAATAGAAAAATCATCTTTTTAAAGTACCAATTAATCCACTTTTAATAGTGCAAAACCTTTTTAGTTACCAAAGGGGTTTGATTTATTGTTGTTCCCCGATTCTTTAAAAACTATTTATTTGCATTGTGTAATTCGAGCTCCATTTGAAAACATGTTTTATAATTCATAGCTTTATAATTATTATTGTGATAAACTATTATTGTGTGTTCATTTCAAATTTATTTATGTTGAATCCAAGACACGAAACATGTTACAAAATGAATCGATCTAATTATATATAATATTATATTATAATAATAAAAAAAAGAAGAACACACAATTTTATTAAAAAATAGAGCACTGTTATATGATGAAAAGAGAGATAAACAACATTTTTTTTATTGTAATTGACTTACATAAAAAAAAACATATAATTACATCATAAATTTTTGTAGATAATAGTTAACAATGAGAAAAAAAAAAAAATCATGGATCTTAGTTCATGTTCATTTGATTTTATAAATCACAACTCCAGGACTTGAATCTATCACTGTCGAATTTGATTCATTTGGTTCGAGTTGAATCAATTGAAAAAATTAACTCATTTAATTTTTTTCAGAATTGGTTGGATTGAATAAAAAACTATGAACACCTCTAAAACTAAATTAGTATACCCTTTCCCAATTAATTTGTATTATTTTCATAGCTTAAAAATGAAACCACCACATAAAAGTAAATCCCATAATTCCCTTCTCACTTTAATTAGGGTTTTTTCTACTTTTAGGGTTTGGAAGGAAACTTCTCATGGTTGTAGCATGCAGGCCAAAGTAGAACCAAATGCATAAATTCCACAGAATAAAGAGTAAAAGAGTGATCTTTGTTTGGCCAGGTCAATCCATGTTGTCCTTTTCTCAGCAAACAAAACTGGAATAATGTTTCCAACAACTAATAAAATCCACTCAGAAAAACATTGTTCTGTGTTCACTTTTATATTAAAGTAGTTTAACTTTAATGCATGAATAAAAGAAAAGAAAAAGGACAAACACTAACTAGTATCCCATGTTGGTTAAAAATTTTATAACTTTTCTGAAGTAAATTCCAATAAAAACTTTATAGATTCTTTAACAAGTATTTTCGAGAGATTTGATCGTAAAATCGAAAAAAGAGACTTGTTGCATATTTTCATGAGATTTGATAGTAATTTAAATTGGTTTAAATGTAGATTTTTTACAATAATAATGGTTAGAACTTTGTTAAAGCAATGATAAGGTAGCAACACATTGTTGTTGATACCATTTGTTTAGTCCTTTCTCAATCTATGCATGGTTAAGTTTTCACTGTCACAGTGTGTGAATTTTCAGTTCCTTACAAATGCATGAAACCTGCAACATTTGTTTGTATCTGCAGAAATTTAGGGTCAATAACAAATTCAAAAATTGACAAAACTTTCGGTTCAACACAATTCCCCCTTTTGTGTGTCTGGTATCAATGGAGCGTATAAAAGAGAATGATGATGTATAGAACAAAATCCCCTCAATTCATGGGGATTTCATGGCTCTAAAGCAACCCAAGAGAGGCTCATAAGTCAAAATCAAGTTGCTCACATGCTCTTTTCTTCCCTTAATCCTTGCTTCCAATATGGTGTAAACCTAGTTTGTTTTTCTCAATGATTAAATCTTGATTTTTACGTACATATCTTAGTCTTTATAGTTACAAGGTCATCAGAAATTACAAATCGAGAGTTTGCATGACCTTCACTGTTTCAATTGTCTGTTTTGGTTTATTAGGAAATTGAGAAATTATGTAGGAAGAAATGGATAAATGAGATTTCCATGAAAAACCCACTTATTTTCCAAAGAAAATACATCATATTTAAAGAGATTTTGCACCAAAGGATGGATCTTTTCTCGTGGTATGCTTGGATTTTCCTCGTACAGCTTGTGGACACTCTGTTCTGGGTTTTCACTAGAATCCTCATGAGGTACTGAAATTGAAGTTTTCATCACATCATAAATTAAGCTACTAGCCACTTGTGGTAATTTTCTTAACTTTATTATTTGTATTGCAGATACTTCAGTCATGAAGCAATCAATTCAGATTGTTCTTCAAGCCTTTTCCATGAAAACTATCACACTGATCTTCACAACTCTGATATTAAAACTGAGGTTGAAGAAGATTGCTCTGAACATTCCAAAGTTGCAGAGTTCAAAAGTGAAAGATTTCAGGAAGGTAATGATGCAAATGGTTCTGAACCAGAAGCGAAGTCCAATGGGGATTGTTCTGAAACAGTTACTATTACTAACTGTATTGGAAACTTTGGCGTTGAAGAAAAGGAGAAAATGATGTTGGTTTTCAAATTCCAATATCAAACTTGGAACTGTAGTGAAACTTCTGATTTTGTGAACACTGACAAGGATAAGGCTCCTGGAATCACCAACAAGCATGAGTTCATCTCAGGTAACAATTTCAGCACCTTCTTCGATGAACCATGTGTTCATTCAAAATATTTTCCTTGGGAAAATGATTTTGCAGTTGAATCTAAAGGGAGCCTTGAACCAGAAAGTTATGTTGATCAAGCAGTGAGGCCCCATACTGAGCCTTCTGTAGAACAGCCGAATGAACATCAAGTGGAGAATCTGAATGCCAATGAGTTTATTGAAGAAATTTCAGTTGTGGATAGTGTCTATTCTGAAGATGATTTCATTTGTGTGAGCTTTGAATTAGATTCTATGACTAGTTCTGTAGGAGGTGGGTTTTTGTTAGACACAGATTTTGGAACCACTGTTAAGCTTGACACTTTGGAAAACCATGATGAAGAAAATGGAGTGCTAGCAAAGGAAAATGTGGACTTTGAGGGAGAAACAAGATCAGAAGGTTTTCATGTTGAACATAGAGAGACAATGGTTGAGATAAGAAACTTGAAGGAAGAGATGAGAGTGCAGAAAGATTCAGATATTCTTGAGATCAAAAATTTGAAAGGCCATTGTTTTGAAGATAGGCATGGCATGAAGTTGCATGGTTCGACAGGTTCAGATCTTGAGGATTCCTACAGATTTGATGCACAATGGGAACACCAAGAATTGATAGAACAGCTCAAGATGGAGCTGAACAAGGTCAAAGCCACTGGTTTGCCTACAACCTTTGAGACACAAACAATAATGAAAGACTTGAAGCCATGGGAAATTGATGAAAATTTCAAGCATGGCAGTACCAGAAATGATCTCACAAAACTCTACAAGAGTTACACAGAAAGAATGAGAAAATTTGATATCTTAAATTACCAGAAACTGTTTGCCATTGGTCAGTAGTTCTAACCTTTCACCTGTTTTCACTCAATGATTCATAATTTATGATTTAGATTTTACACTGTGCTTAGTTTAGTGGTTAAGAATCCAATCATAATATTGTTTTTCTAACTGTGATGGTGTTATAGGTGCCCTTAAGACCACAGACCTTATGCTATCATTTTCAAGTCATGAGAACTCTTCTCCAGCCATCACATCCTCGCTTTCACATCTCTTTCACCATTGTAAACGTAAGAAGTTTGAATCTGATCCATTGAAGAAGTTCAGAAGAGAAATTTACAGTGACTTGGAAATGGTTTATGTGGGACAGTTGTCTCTTTCTTGGGAATTTCTTAGTTGGGAGTATGACAAGGCCTTGCAGTTATGGGAATCTGATCAACACAGGTTTCAAAGTTACAGTGAAGTGGCTGAAGAGTTCCAACAATTTCAAGTGCTTCTATTAAGATTCTTGGAGAATGAACGTTTCCAAGGTCCAAGAGTTGAATACTATGCCAGGAATCGTTGTGCTATGCAAAACCTTCTTCATGTTCCAGTTATAAGAGGTGAGAAAACTTTCAATATACTGTGAATTTTTTCACATCTATCTTTAAACCTTGCTTTGAACTACATGCAGAACAATATAAACATCCATTAGCAAGAAACTAGCATCTAATTTGTAGAATATTAACTGAGCGCAGAGGATAACACCAAGGATGAAGAGAAATATGCAGAAAAAAATGAAATCACAAGTGACATGCTGGTTGAGATTTTGGAAGAATCAATAAGGATATTTTGGCATTTCACTAAAGCTGATAAAGATGCATCTAGCTCAGCTCATAAAGGTTCAAGAGAAACTCAAGTAAAACTCCTAGATCCTGCAGATTCAGAATTTCTAAGGGAGATTCAAGTAGAACTTCAGAAGGTAATTGAGACTTCTGAAACAAAGTTTCCTTTGATCGTACCATACTATGTTAAGAAATAGACTTTAAGCCTAACTCAATCTTATAAAATTGGCTTGTAAAGTAAGATTGCACTTACTTATATATTATAAATTCTCCTTATTTCTAGTCGATATGAGTCTTCCAATATATTTAATATGGATTTTGTGATGTTTCTTCTTTTGTTAACTATTTCTTTTCATTTATGCAGAAGGAAAGAAGACTTGGTGAATTTTTGAAGAGCAGAAGTAGCATACTCAGGATGTTCCAAAAGCATGAGGAAAATAGTAGAGATAATTTTCTTTACATTTTTCCTCAAGTGGAGATAAAGTTGGTTTGGAGAGTGTTAAACATGTCAAAAATAACAAAGGATCAACTAGTATGGTGTCATAATAAACTAAACAATATCAATATTGTAAACAGAAGGATACATATAGAACCACCATCTTTCTCACTTTTTCCTAGCATTTGCTAGTTTTGTACATAATTTGGATGTAGCCAAGGAAATTTTTATTCTTTCCACAACTAAATTGTTGGTGTTTTGTAAATAGATAATGAAATAGAGGTATCACACTAAGAATTACAAGTTAGATCTTCCAATGAAGATGGACACTTTCACCAATAAAGTGATTATAAGAAAAAATGTGACATCAACTATGACTTTTTAGCTTTTTGTTTATAGCTAATGCTTTATATACATTAAAATTGACTAGTGTTTTGATAATTTCTTCACCTTGAAATATATATATATATATATATATATATATATATATATATATATATATATATATTATTTATAAAATATAGCAATGAAAATTAAGTTGTGATTAATGAAAATAAAAATTACATTATAAGATTCAAACTCAATAACTAGTCTAAAAACTTATTATTATACTTTAGCATATTTTGTAAGAAAATTGCGTAATTTTCATTGATTCATTTTATTTTATTATTAAAGAACTGGTTGAGATGATTAAAAAACAAAATTAAAAAGGATTATTATTTTATGGTATGTTTTCTTTTCTTACCTTGTAATACAAAAAATATTAACGTTGTTATAATATATAGTATATTTTAGATTATATACATTGAACATTTAAATAATTTGGAAAGTAATTTTATACTGTATAATCTGAAATAGAATTACATAATCAAGTATAATTTCACATTATATAATTTATAATATATATTGAATAATTTTAGATTGTTTCATATATAATTTAGAATTTCTTTAGTTGTTCAGAATATTTTAGAATACAGTTTCAATTATGAGGTATTATGACATGTAAATGTAATCATTTCTTGTATTATGAGTGTAGGATAAGAAAGTATGAAGGTGCAAAAAGAAATATTTACAAAAAGAATTGCGTTAATGAACCGATTCTAATGTTTGGAAAAGAAAATTACAAGGCTGTTTCTTCCGGTACCTCTCTTTTTCCTTCTTGCATCCCATAATTTGAGAAATGACAACTTTACCCTCATCTTTATCCATGTTCATATTTTTTAATAATCATGTTCCTTCATCAATCCACAAGAATCAAACCCAAACACTTTATTTAAAGAAACCTACACCTTGTTTGATTAGATTTAGAGTGTAAAATACCTTTTTGCATTTTTACTAAATTATTATTTTAGATAAAGACTTTTAACAAATTTAATTAAAAATGTTTAATCTCAAAATCAGTTAATCCATAGAAGCAACTAGTTGATGGATAATCCTGAAATAAAGAAACTTGTAATTCTGTGCTATCTCTGTATGCGGTGACCAGAAAATTGGCTTCTCTGCACAATGAAAGTATTATATCTTTGTAGTGTGTATATCTAATTATCCATACATGTATATTATTTTATATGTTAAATTAAGACATAACCTTTTTTACTATATATTTATTCATTTCACTTCTCATATTCATTCTTGCACGCCACGTTCCTGCACTATCCTCTCATGATATGAATCAATTTGTCAGTATTACTCATTTCTTGTATAAAACAGTGAAAGCTATTTATTATTTATTTTTGTTAGACACTAATATTGAAATATAGAAAACAGAGAAACATAACAGAAGGGAAATGGATAATAAACCAGTAAAAAAAATTAAAGCTATATGCAGAAAATGGAACTATATGTACATCTTGGTAAATATAATACCAAGCACATGAAATATATAAGCATATAAGCAAACCTCCTTGAAACAAGTGATTGCTGCACCCAAAATGAATCATTCCTAGAGAGTTTAGCAAATGTGAGAGAATCACATGAATTAGAAACATAGACACACATAAGAACTAGAATTTTTGTGTATTTTTTTTCCCTTCACATGATCCTGTCATATGAAAAACTAACATGGAAGATCTATTTTCCCAGCACATGCATGACTTGTAAAATTTGGACTCTTTTCTGTGTTTCTTGGTGGAGGTTACCTTCAGGTACATTTAACTACGAACAAGGAAGCAATGGTAACCCTTGTATATTTACAAGTAAAATCAGCACCTAGTGGTATTGATTTTAGTGGTAAATATACCAAAATTGTAGAAGTGGTAAACCTGATCACACACACCATGAATGCACCCAATTTGGTTGATGAATCAAGTGTAGCATTTACTGGTGGAATAGGTAGTGGAGATGTCACTGGGGCAAGAAGGTGACTCCCAAACCACAGAAGAAGACTTCCATGAATCATATGGGGGAAGCAAAGTAAAGGGAAAACCAGTGGTTCTCCCAATTGTTTCCCAATCTTGTTGTTCCTTTGTTACTGTTTCTGTGCTCATGTTTTGTTGTTGGATGAAGTGAGGTAGATTGGTCGAGAAGCCACTATACTGTTGCTGGTTTGGCTCTTCAAATGTTATGTAGTCAGGGTTGGGAGAAAGCATGGAACTGGCATCAAGTGTGCACTTGGTATGTTCTGTGTAGAATAGGAAATCATCTGAAACAGGAATTTGTGGTGAAGGCTTGGGAACTGTGATGCTGTCGATGGGTTTGTAACTGGGAATATCTGAAGCTGTGAAGTTGGTGTTGATTTCATTGTTGGAGACTTGGTTTAAATCTTGCTTATCTTCACAAAATTGAATGGCTGGTGATCCTAGATGATGGTTTGTTGCTGCACCCTGTGTGAACATGTCTGATACCATGCTTCCAGATAACTGAGAGATCCAAGGGTGTGATAAAGCTTTCTGTGCCATGGAAATGGAGTTGGTTTTCTTGAATATCCTACAGATTGCCCATGAATCCTGAAAGCACACACAATATTTTCAACAAATCTGTATCAAGATATAGAATGTGTAAGAAGAATATACTAAATAAATGTTGTCAGAGAATGTGTATGTATGGCATTAACACTCCTCTGTATAGTTTATGAGTATGAAGATGACAAGATTAGTCTCTTTAACCTATGTTATGACTTGAAATTTCATGTATAAAGAATTGGTTGAATACATACAGTTGGAGGGAGGGTTTTGTCTGAGAGTTTTTTGGAAGGGGAAGAGTCAGAGATGCAAGGAAGCCTAAACTCATGCATCATCCAATCAGTTTTCATTCCTTTGGCAGCTCTTCCTCGGTAGAACACAAGAGACTTCTTCAGACCAATGCACTTTCCTTCAGAGGAATATATAGGTCTGTCAGTTCCAGTGGCCTTCCAAAACCCAGCTCTTGTCACCCTATTTGGCCGTGCACTATTCCTGTATTTTCTGTCCCTTGGACAATAGAAGTACCACTCTTTCTCCCCTGTGCCTGCAAGCTCTTTTGTGCATAAAAACAACAAAAGGAAACCAAGTTAAATATACTCTGAAGTATCAGCATAGCTCAGATGTCAAAGTTCATAGTAATACATAAAAGTATCAGCATAGCTAAGATGTTAATGAGCAAGTTAAATATAGAAAAAAGTTGTCTAGTTTTAAACAGTTAAACCTTTGATGATTTCTCTACAACTTAAGAAGAGTGTAATGTGTTTTAGGTGCCTCAAGATTTAGTCAAAATTAGTTTTAGTTTAGTCTCTACATTCTAAACTGTTAATTTCTTTTATGACAAAACCTATACTTCAGTTTGACTTTAAAATTTACATTAGAAATACAAAGGCCAAACAAAACTAGGAAAACTTTGTTGCAGATTAGTATAAATGTATATGTAACATTTGTGTATCTGGCATAAAGCCAAACAGCAGAAGAAGAGAAAGATGGAAAAAAAAAATGAGGGTGTGTGAGGCATGAGAGTTCTTACTTGGAAGGTCCCATGGATCATGTTTGTAAATATCCACTTGCTTAATCAGTTCAATAGGGAGAGACTTCTGCTGAATTTTTCTCTTGAGATAGAAATCAACAAGCTCTTCATCAGTGGGGTGAAAACGAAATCCTGGCATAACATCATCAATCTTTTCCATCTCATTCCTCTCCTCCATGTTCTTTTGGATCACTTCTCCAAAAGCCAAATGCAAATATATATAGAGAGAGGCTTCTCAAGATGTCACTACTTTTTCAAATATCTGTAAGAAGCTTCAACTCAGTAAGTGACAGTGAAATATAAGATATTTATTATATTATAACTTTTCTCATGGCTATGTATGATATAAGATAATGCAAGTTTGGGAAAACAAAACCCATTATTTATTTGGTGTTCTGAAATATGTATAATGACACAAAAGAAGTTTCAAGTTGTGATAACTCACAGTGTTTGCAAATTTCAAGTTATGTGCCTCCCAATAAGGTTTCTGTTCCCAAAACTTCTGCCTCCCTTTTAGGATATGGCTCCAATGAAAATGATGATGACTTTGGTGTTGAGAAGAGGGTGTGTTTGTATGCTATTTAAGCTCTTTCCAAAGGAATATGTCACCAACCAAGTCAAGAAAAAGTAAAACCCCTTTCAGTGTTATTTGTGTGAATGAATGACAAAAAATTAAGGATCAGAAGAGACTGCAGAATTAGAAGCATTATGAGGTGTTTTTATATTGTGAATCTGTGCTGTGATTGTTTCACTTTCACTGCTGATGCTCACAAACATTTCCTTTTATCTTCAACAAATCAAAGACAAGCACAACATGACAAGGCAACCTTCCAACGTAGTTGTTTTTCGTTTTCTACATGTAAACAATTCTATTTTGAATTGTTCCTTTGTGAAGTATGTGGGAAGGACCCCATTGTTCAATATAATACTGTTAATGTTGCTTTCTGTGTGAGAAATTCTCTGCATCATTCTTCTCAGACTCTTCTGAGACAATTTTTGTCACATTTGTGCTCATTCTTGGATTGCAACATTCCCTTTTCTATGCCAAACTTTTCACATCTTATTCCGATATGAACATGTGACCTGTCACAAATTCTGAAAAAAGCACACGCAAATGAATTTCTCTTCAAATAAATTAAATTTAACCTATTTTTTATTAATGGGAAATGATGATGGTGATGATAAAAGATATATAAAATTTGAAGAGTTGAAGAGATGGTGAAATGACATTGCATAAAATTGCTAACCATGCCCCTTAAGGGTAGGCAGGTATGTAGCAACATAGGAGTCTACTAAATTGGTAAAGATAAAAATCCAAAGATAGTGAATTTACAAGAACTTAGACCTCGTTTGATGCCATTGTTGTCTCTTTCGTGTGTCTTAGGGTTTACAACCCATGTTGGAAAACTGGTCAAAATCCAGCAACCTAAGTCCCTGTCTCTGTGTGGACACCACCCCAAACATAATTAACACTTTAAACTATGCTTTACCATTTTTCCAATTTTTAGGTTCCCATAATAAAAAGGTCGAAAATGTTTTAGATCTCTTAATAAATTTTAGAATCAGTCCATTTCGAAATTTTAGACCAATTTAGTCCTTTATTTTTTAAAATATGTGAATTTAATCATTTTAATCAAATTTTGTTAAATTTATTTGACATTTTAAATATGTTTCATAATAGTATATGATTTAACATTAAAGATAAAATAAAAAATGTGTCTCGCAGTATAAACAACTCAACTATAATCCTGAAATGCATACGAAACATCAGATCAACCTAATCAAATTTGATTAAAATAACTAAATTCACGTATTTCGAACAATAAATGACTAAATTGATTCAAAATTTCGAAATGGACTAATTTTAAAATTCACTTCACCTAATAAAAAATCATGTATTAAAATATAGCCTCACATTTATATATTACTTTGTTTTGAGTGAGTATATATATATATATATATATATATATATATATATATATATATATATATATATATATATATATATAAAAATATTTTCTATCTGAAACGTTCATTATCAAGTGAATCAGATTATAACGAGTATTAAAAATATACTATTTTGACACTTTAAATATATTTTTAATATGTTTTAAAATTTTAAAATAGTGATCATCATGATAATTTTAAGACACTACAGAAAAGACAATAAAAAATCAAAATCCAAATTTCTCTAAAATGTTACTATAATGAATTTCTGTATTGAGAAAATTAGCAAATAGTAATGGTAAACTAAAGAAAAGTATCCGATTTTTCAGAATCAAATCATCAATTTTAGGTTAAAATAAGTAATTTAATATTGTCATGATAAATGAAAAACTTTTTACTAAAGAATTTTTTTATTTAAATTTGGATTATTTTTTTTTATTTAGTTTAGTGGATTATACGAATCAACTTAGTTTATTGTAGATTTAATTTGAATGGGTCGGATTTTGTTTTATCGTTATTAATTTTTATTTTTATTTTTTTATCCGTCCAGATAAAATATGAGGTGAATTTGATCAACTTATAAGTTTTTATTCACTTTGTCAACTTCATGAAGTTAAGCATGAATAGAAATAAGATTTAAATATGTTTTTATCATTAATTTTTTATGAAAATTGAAATTAGTTTTTTTTTTTAATTTAAAAAATTTGAATCGTTTTTTATTTTTAGAAATACTAAAATTTAGTCCTTTAAATCAGATTTTTGAAGGTTAGTTGACGTTTCAAGCATGTTTCTTAGTTAACATTGAAACAAACATGGGTTAAAGTTAGACGATGTAAACAAACTAAAATATTACACTGATATATATTTGAAACGTCAAATAATCAAATAAATTTAATAAAATTTAGTTAAAAAAACTAAATTCACACATCTACAAAATTAAGGGATTAAATTGATTCAAAATTTCTAAAAAAGACTGATTCTAATTTTTATTAAAAGTTAAAGGATAAAAATACGTTTAATCTTATAAATAATATTTAACTTTTAAATCGGATATCATTATGATGGATAAGTACAACTTTTTTAATTAATAAAATACTTTTAACTTATTTAACATTTTATTTTTAAATTTGTATAATTAACATGTCTTTATTATTGTTTGAAATTAAAAAATATCCAATATTAAATTCTTGATAATATAATTTTTACTTTTATAAAAGAAAGACTTAAATACCTTTTTGATCCTCATTTTCTTAGTATTTGTTGCGGATGGTCCTCATTTTCACATAATGTTTAAAATGATCCTCATTTTTACCGAATGTTTAGAATGGTCCTCATTTTCGCAATTCGTGTTTTATTTGGTCATTTTTTGTAACATCGTTTAAATCATTAACGGAACATTGTGCAGGTGACACGATTTGTATTAGGGTGTGTTACGTGTACTGTACAGGTGGCTAATTAACGTTAATTTTTTAATTTAGGGGAAATTTTGCAATTAGGGAAATTTCTTTGTCTTCTGTAGACCCATCATAGGTTTGGATGGTTGTTTTTTAAAAGGAAAATACGGAGGTGAGTTGTTGAGTGTTGTGGGTAGAAATGCTAATGATCAGTTACTGCCCTTAGCGTATGCTGTTGTGGAAGTTGAAAATAAAGAAACTTGGACATGGTTCTTGGAATTGCTTATTGATGATCTTGGAGGTATTGACGTGTGTAGGACAATGACCTTTATGTCTGACCAACAAAAGGTATGTTTAATATATGTTCAATTTATTAATTTTTGTTTAATGTTGTAAGTACTAATAATCTTATCATTG